>OIER01000015.1_pt1 | contig 278286 bp, 266 predicted proteins | sample 1581801 | NCBI WGS metagenome assembly OIER01 (sample SAMN03281006, study PRJEB24777) | human gut metagenome | isolation source: fecal sample PR165 from 1 month old male Malay infant, vaginally delivered... | reverse complement strand
AAAGGAACAATTATTATGCAAAATATTATATAATTTTTTATCATTTTCATTTGACTTTCAATTTGAACTGTGTGATAATGAGAACATAAGTTGAGGCAAGTGCCTTTCTAAATGATAATAAAAAGTTCTGATCTATATTTTTATGGAGGTCCTAATTATGAGAGTTATTGCTGATGGTTGCATTAAATGTGGTTCTTGCGCATCTGTTTGCCCAGTTTCTGCTATTTCTGAAGGCGAAACTAAATATGAAATCAACGATACTTGCATCGATTGCGGTTCTTGCGAATCCGTTTGCCCAGTATCTGTAATTTCCGCTGAGTAATCACAAATAAAATACGCCCCTCATTGAGGGGCTTTTTATTTTGCCTAAAATCATGTAACTTAGTATAATAGGACTATTAAGATATATATTATTAAAAGGGAGTATAACTTGTTTTATTTTATTGCAATCATTTGGCTTGTATTGGATCAAGCTTCTAAATATTATGTGATGAACCATTTTGCTCTTGGTGAATCACTACCGGTTATTCACAATGTATTCCATCTTACGTATATTATTAATCGCGGTGCAGCCTTTGGCATGTTGACGAATCAGCGGTGGTTCTTTTTAGCTGTTGCTTTTGTATTAATTATCGTATATGGCTTCTATCGTAAACGTGTTAATAATGGTCCAGTATCGTTACGTGTTGGGACTGCATTGTTGATTGCGGGAGCCATAGGTAATGGCATAGATCGATATGTACTACATGGGGTAGTAGACTTTTTTGATTTTAGAATTTGGCCTATTTTTAATATTGCAGATATCGGTATATGTGTAGGCGTTGTATGTGTCATATACTATTTACTAACATCTGAACATGAGGAGAAATAGATGAACGAATATAAAGTATCTTTGGAACAAGAGGGAAAGCGTCTTGATGTATTTCTGACGGATGTGATGGAAGGTTCTCGTAGTTATATCCAGAGCCTTATCAAATCTGGTCATGTTCTGGTAAACGGCAAGGTTGGTAAAGCTAACTTACGACTTAATGCAGATAGCACTATTTCTGTAGATATTCCAGAACCAGAATCGGTAGAAATTTTACCAGAGGATATTCCTGTTGAATATCTTTATGAAGATCATGATATTATTATCGTCAACAAGCCTCGTGGCATGGTTGTACATCCAGCAATTGGTAATTACTCAGGAACGCTAGTGAATGCTTTGCTTTACCATTGTAAGGACTTATCTGGTATTAATGGTGAAATTCGCCCTGGCATCGTACATCGTTTAGATAAGGATACATCTGGTGTCATGATGGCTGCTAAAAATGATGCAGCTCATATTGGTTTAGCTGAACAGGTGAAAGCACACAGTGCTAAACGAACATATTTAGCTCTCGTTCAAGGCAATATCGTGGAGGAAAAGGGGATTATTAAGGCTCCTATCGGTAGACATCCTAAAGACCGTATGAAAATGGCTGTAGTGTTTGAAAACAGCAAGGAAGCAGTGACTCATTTTAGAGTGTTAGAACGTTATGGATATCATACATTAGTGGAATGTGTGTTAGAGACGGGACGCACTCATCAAATTCGCGTTCACTTTGCTCATATTGGACATCCAGTTGTTAACGATCCTTTTTATGGATATCGCCGCATGGACTTCCCTATAGAGGGACAAGCACTTCATTCTCATACATTGGATGTGGTGCATCCAATTACAGGTGAACCTATGCATTTTGAAGCACCTGTACCGGAGGACTTTCAAAATTGTATCGCCTTCGCAAAGGAATATAGAGAACGTAGATAAGGGATAAGACTATGGAAACAAAACGTATTTTAATGGATGGAGACGCCATTAGACGTGCCATTAGACGTATTAGTCATGAAATATTAGAACGTAATAAGGGGCTTTCAAATGCAGTTATTGTTGGTATTGAACGACGTGGCGTTATGCTAGCTAAACGATTGCAAAGTGAAATTGAAGCTATTGAAGGCCTTCATATTGAGTGTGAACCTTTAAATGTGGCCATGTATCGCGATGATCGGGATACGCGACCTAAGGAAGGGAATCCTTGCTCAATTGATACTACAGAAAAAACCATTATCTTAGTAGATGATGTTTTGTATACCGGTCGTACCATTCGTGCTGCTTTAAATGCATTGATGACATCTGGTCGTCCTAAATCTATTCAACTAGCAGTATTGGTAGATCGAGGCCATCGAGAATTGCCTATACGCGCTGATTATGTGGGGAAAAATATCCCTACGTCTCATTTGGAAAAGGTACGCGTACAGGTTCAAGAATTAGATGGATCTGATGGCGTAACTATCGAACAATAATAGGTAGATATAACAAATCGACATATGAAAAGACTCGACGTACATGGTCGAGTCTTTTTGGTAGGGGAATAACATGATAAGGCTATATTGTCATAAACTATATTTCAATATATTGTGGAGAATAGCGAAAATCTTCGTGCCCAGTGCGCGCCCTAGGGGCTTTAAAACTATAAGCCTGTAGATCAGTAGCCTTCGTATCGATTTCCATCATTCGGCGACCAAAATCGGAAACTATGGTTGATGCTTTAGCCCATTTTTGAATAAGCGGAATGCTCGGTGTATTGTGCTTTAACCACGTGCGACCGCGCTGATTAAATGCTAATAATCGCGCGTATTGAGGACCTAGTATATGAGCTTCTTGTAATATTGATTTCGTAATTTGTAGCGCAGTATAGGCTGCCATGCGACGTAGTCTTGCATAGGTATAGCGTTTTGTCTTTATCTCTTCCAGTGCGTGCGTCCAGCTTACTTGCTGCATAGCCTTGTGCCAACGATGCTCAATGCCTTCCGTAAAATCTCCATATGTTTCTAATTCTGCAGCTGAAAGTAAGCGATTGAGGCCATGCAGAATATCATTGTATCTTTCGTAGTCCACATAGACATCATGTGCTATGATTTTGTGCATATCATCTATGATAGCATGTGGTACATAGGCATCGATGGTTGTGCCTTCTACAAGTGCCTTACGTAATGCGGTCCCAGAAGGAAAATCTTGGCCTTGAGATAGGGTAGGACTATGATGTGATGATTGTCTAGTAATGGGAATGACCATAAGATTAGTGAAATACCGTTGGGCAGCGCGAATATATTCAAGGCCTAGTAGTGAGTTTGGCGCATTGTTAATGAGTTCTCCATTTGGTACATACTTAGCAATCACTTGGCGTAATGCTGTACCATAAGAAACACCGGTTTTTATATGGTGTTGAATGGCATCTTGTCCTTGTGGCGTATTTAGAAATTCAGCGGCTGTGTGCAATATGGCATTATCGTCAAGCTCAGAGCCAAAGGAAATGCTATGAATGTGTAGCGCTTTCATAAGTCGCACCGCACCGGTACAAAATAGTTCTGCACTGCCTAGAGAATAGACCGTAGGTAATTCGATAACGACGTCGGCACCACCATGAATAGCCCATCGAGCACGGTCGAATTTGCTAAAATACGCAGGCTCGCCCCGCTGTACAAAGGAACCGCTCATTATGGCGATACGCAATGCATCAGGATAGGTAGTACGTAATGTATGTAATTGATGCGCATGGCCGTTGTGAAACGGATTGTATTCACAAATAATACCGATTGATTTCATCGTAGTTCCTTTCATAGGTTTATTTTCTATTATTATATAATAAATTAAAGAATTTATATAATGGGTGGCATGTGTAATGTATGGAATTTTTGGCCTTCTTGTTAGGAATTATAGAATTTCTTGTGAAAGTACTAGAATGGGAGGCGGTGTAATGGTATAATTATCTGTGAATTCTGATTTGACGTGAGGTGATTTGATGAAAGTACAGTGGAAACGAGCGTTACAGACCATCGTGTTAGGTACATCCTTATTGGCTTTAGCCGGATGTGGTTCCGATAATGTGATGGATATATATAGCTTTGGTAATCAAGTCATTCGTTCCGGTCAATCGGAAGTGACTGTAGCCTTGCCATATGAAATGGGGAAAACATCAGAAACGACCAGTGTTGATGGATACCCTATGGATGCGTATGGTAGCCTAAGCCAACATATGTTGATTTCTGTAGAGGCCCGTCAACCGGCACCGAATAAAGCGTTGCCAACGGTTGCACAGTTTGTGGATCAAAAGAAATCTGAATATGCAAAATTGGGTGCTACTGTTAATGTGGAATCTATTGATTTAAATGGGGTGCAAGCACAGCTCATTACTGGTGATTTTTACGTTAACAAAATTAAAACTAGTTTCTCTCAATATGTCTTTATGGATAAGGGCGTATTGTGGAATATAACCTATAGATATCCTACGGATGATCAAATAGGCGCTGATATCAGCAAACAAATTAAAGATAAGATTTACGTTACGCAAAAGAAAGAGGGTTAATCAATGAACGTATTAGTAGTTAACTGCGGTAGTTCTTCCTTGAAATATCAATTACTTGATATGACAAACGAAACTGAATTGGCGAAAGGTTTATTTGAGAAGATCGGTGATCAAGACGCTATCTTCACTCATAAACGTCCAAACGCAGACAAATTAGAACGCGTTGAACCAATTTTGAATCACAAAGAAGCATTACGCATCTTGCTCGACATCTTAGTTGATCCTGAATTTGGTGTTATCAAATCTATGGATGAAATCGATGCAGTAGGTCACCGTGTAGTACATGGTGGTGAAAAATTCGCTGATTCCGTATTGATTACACCTGCAGTAATGGAAGCTTTGGAAGAATGTGCATCCCTTGCTCCATTGCATAACCCACCAAATATTCAAGGTATCGAAGCTTGCCAAGCTATCATGCCAAACGTACCACAAGTTGCTGTATTCGATACTGCATTCCATCAAACAATGCCTAAAGAAGCTTACATGTATGCGCTTCCTTACTCCTACTATGAAGACTACGGCATTCGTCGCTATGGTTTCCATGGTACATCCCACAAATATGTAGCACAACGTTGCGCAGAATTGATGGGTAAACATATGTCTGATCTTCGCATCATCACATGTCACTTGGGTAATGGTTCCTCTGTATCTGCTATCAAAGGTGGTCGTTCCATCGATACTACAATGGGCTTCACTCCATTGTCCGGTTTGATCATGGGTACTCGTACTGGTGATATCGACCCTGCTATCGTTCCATTCTTGATGGATAAAACAGGCATGTCTTATGAAGAAGTTGACCGTGTTATGAATAAAGAATCCGGTGTATTGGGTATTTCCGGTGTGTCCAATGACTTCCGCGTAATCGAAGAAGCTGCTTCTAATGGTAACAAACGCGCTCAATTGGCTCTTAACATGTTCCACTACAAAGTTCGTCGTGTAATCGGTGCGTTCGCTGCTGTTATGGGCGGTGTTGATGCTATCATCTTCACAGCTGGTATCGGCGAAAATGGTATCGGTAACCGCGATGCTATCTGTAATGGCTTGGAATACCTTGGCACACGTATTGACCCTGAACGCAATAATATTCGCGGTAAAGAACAAGAAATCAGTGCTGAAGGTTCTAAAGTAAAAATCTTCGTAATCCCTACAAACGAAGAAATCATGATCGCTCGCGATACTCAACGTATTACAAGCGCTTTGAAAAAATAATGTAACCTCTTAATGGTTATCTAAACTCTTATATAGAAACCTCGCTTATATCTTAGATATAGGCGGGGTTTTTGTAGTTTTTCAGAGCTGAATCCTATATAATAAATAGTATGCAGAGTCTTTTGAAAGGGGTTACGTATGAATATTTTATATAGTGAACAATCTCAGCGCACCCGTAGTGCAGAATTATTAGTAGTGGTATTTGTTATTTTGTTGGTGGGGGCTATGGTTTTTACCACCTATAGAAGTATTGCGCAGGGCCATATATTACTTTCAGAATATTTCATAGAAATCATGGCGCTCATTGTCATTGTTAAACAAGCTGTGAGCCGCTATACATATATATTGACGGATTCTGAATTTATCATCAAAGAAAAATCCTTTTTTAGAAAACGTACATTTTCTGTAAAATATGATGATATTGATGGTATTTATGCGTATAATCGCGATTTTCTAACGAATTTACGTTATCGCTATAAATATAGAAAATGCTCTACCTCTGATGATAGACCGATTTGGTTCATGGTTTATTCCATTACTAAAGGTAAAAAGGTTCAATATGGCCGTGTTATGTTGAAGGCAGACGATACATTCTATGAAACACTAGAACAGTTTGTACCTAATCGTGTGCGCGTGCCAGAAGCAGATGTTATTTTCTATGCTACGGTACGTGCTGATGCGGCAAAACAAGGCATCGATGTTAAGGAATATTATGATAGTCTAATTAAAAATGCGGAAGAACAGGAACAAGAATGAGCGGATTATATTTAGCAAGTCAATCGCCAAGACGAACGGAATTATTGCATCAAGTGGGTATAGACCATACTGTTGTTACTAGTTCTTATGTAGAAGATAATGTAGTGATTACAGATCCTATTGAAATGGTGAAAGCACAAGCTCTTGGTAAAGCGCGCTGCGCAAATGATGTGCCTGATGGTAGCATCGTACTAGGTGCTGATACAATTGTTGTATTTGATGGAAAGGTACTAGGGAAACCGCATAGTAAGGATGAGGCACGTACAATGCTTCGTACATTATCTGGTCAAGTTCACTCTGTTATTACCGGTGTAGCTTTACTCATTAAGGGACGCGAAATCGTCTTTCACAATGAAACAAAAGTGTATTTTAAAACGTTGCAGGATTTTGAAATCGAGTCATATATCGACTCCATGGAACCGATGGATAAGGCTGGAGCCTATGGCATCCAAGGAAAGGGCGCTTTGTGGGTTGATAAGATTGAAGGGTCCTATACAAATGTTGTAGGGTTGCCTGTAGAACATGTATATGAAGAATTATGTAAAGCATTAGGTGTAAAGTCTTAAATTAATATTGATGGTCATGTTAACACATCAAATAGATATTCTAATGTTATGGTAGAAATATGAGGCTGATTTGTTTATGTATTGTAAGAATGGAGAAATGCAATGCAAGTCAGAACTATCAGCGTAAAAGATATGTTGCCATTTCAACGGCCACGTGAAAAATTCGTTGCCCTAGGGGCTAAACAAATGGCGATGGAAGAATTATTGGCTATATTATTACGTACCGGTTTAAAAGGTCAATCATCAATTGATTTAGCACATACGATTATTGATTCTTTTACAGATGGCATTCATGGGCTAAACCATATGACCGTAGATGATTTAGTAAAAATTAAGGGCGTAGGTATCGATAAAGCGGTTACTATTTGTGCTGCTGTAGAGTTAGGGCGGCGTTTGGGTGAGTTAAAAATCACCTCTACATACGAAGATTTTTCTCAGCCTTATGTTATCGCTCAATATGTAATGGAACGCTTGCGCCATGAAACAGAAGAACATGTATTAGCGGCTATGTTGACGTCTCGGAATAAATTAATTCACATCGAGACCATATCTAATGGCGGCCTCACATCGAGTCTTGTAGAACAACGGGCTGTTTTTAGAAAAGCCATTGCTTGTAATGCGGCCGCTATTATTTTGATTCACAATCATCCATCCGGCGATAGTAGACCTAGTGATGATGACATACGTGTTACCAAGTTATTTGTTAGTGCTGGACAATTTATGGGCATTCCAGTCTTAGACCATATCGTCATTGGTGATGGCGAGTTTACAAGCTTGAGTGAAATTGGTAAATTAAGCTAGTTGTGGTAAAATGGAATGATGATGTAATGAAGGAGATTAGCATTATGAATTCCATTTTACCGTCTTTTGGAAAAGATGTGAGTATCGATATTGGTACGTCTATGACACGTGTCATGGGGGGCACGCGCGAGACCATGATGAGTGAGCCCTCCATTGTGGCTACTGATACAAAATTAGATAAAATTGTTGCTGTCGGTGATGATGCAGATCGCATTGTACGACGCATGCCTGATATGTGGATGGAGTTGACACCTCTACAAGATGGTTTTATCGTCGATTACCGCGTAATGCATACGATGTTAAAATATTTTCTTCACAAGGTATCCAATACATTGCGTAGATCTCGTGTACTCGTTGGCGTTCCTTGTGGCATGACTGATGTAGAACAACGGGCCATGATGGATGCCGTAATCCAAGCAGGCGCGCGGGAAGTTTTTCTGATTGAACGCCCGGTGGCTGCCGCTATAGGTTCCGGTTTACCAATTTTTGAAGCTCGTGGATCTATGGTCATTGATATTGGTGAAGGCACTGCCGACATGGGGATTATCTCATTAGGTGGCACGGTTATTAGTAAAACGATACGGTTTGGCGGCAGCGATTTAGATCGCGCCATCATGCAATATATTAATCAGTGTTTTGGTTTAATGGTATCCGAGCAAACTATAACGGATATTAAACATGCTATAGGTACTGCAGTTGTACCTGCGGAAGATTGTGAGTTTTCCTTTACTGGTCGCGATATGACAAGTGGTATAGTTAGACGCGCTGTAGTTCATCAATCTGAAATCTACGAAGTGATTAATAAATGCCTTGCAGATTTTTTAGACGCAATCCAACAAATGATACGCGTTACGGCCCCTGAGTTAGTGGCTGATATCATGCAGCATGGAATTGTGTTAACAGGTGGTATGGCTCGTTTGCAGGGCCTAGCAGAGCGAATTAGCTCCGAAATGGGCGTGCCTGTTCAAGTTGCGTCTGATCCAGAATTAAAGGTCGTACAAGGTTTGCATCGTAGTTCAGGTCAAATTGTTGAATTAGCTCGTTTTATTATTAATTCAAAGGATAGAAGGGGACGTGTATGATACAGTCAGATCGTAAATTATTAATCTTTGTTGTCCTCGGCTGTATTATCATGGCCCTTCTTGGTTTTGCCTGGAAACAGCGAACTAGTATCCCCTTTGTAACCGTACCATTTGAAAAAATTGTTACCCCATTCACGTATGGTTCAGCTCGTGTACTTTCAACGATTCAAACCGGCATACGTATCATTGATAATGCTATATCGGGTTTTGTTGAAAGCAATGATAAGGATAATACCATTGCAGATTTGCAACAAAAGGTACTAAATCACGATGAAGTTGTGGCCGAAAATATTCGCCTTCGTCAGATGCTTAACTATAAATCGTCCCACCCAGAGTTTACGATGACCTTGGCGGGCATTATTACTAAAGATTTCGGTACATGGTCAAATACATTTACCATTGACCGTGGTGAGAATGACGGTATACAACCTAATATGGCCGTTGTCGTACCAAGTGGTGTTGTTGGTTTTGTAACTGATGTATACCCAAATTCGGCACGGGTTCAAACCATTTTGGATCCTCGTAGCGCAATTGGTGTTATTGTACAGCGTCCGGAATCACGTTTGGCCGGTGTAGTAAAAGGGGATGGTAATCATCCTAATGAGCCAATGATGGTCAATATTGCACGTGATGGTGATGTCCTTGTAGGCGATAAATTAATTACCTCTGGTTATGGTGGAATTTATCCAAAGGGCTTGTTAGTGGGTAATGTATTAACCATTACAAATGATACGGAAGGTTTCGTGAAAAACGCGACTATCCAACCGAGCGTTGATTTTAATCGTTTAGAAGAGGTGTTCATTATTACTGCCTCTACAGTGCAAACACCAGATAAAGCAAAATTAGAACCTAAATTAGTTCCTCAAACGCAGCGTGACCAAGTGCAAGGGGCTAAAGGAGCGGTAAATCAATGAGGTATATTGCATTAATTCTCGTATGTTGTGCGTTGTATTTTATACAGGCTCAATTATTACCGGCCATATTTCATACGAATTGGCTACCCAATTGTATACTGACTGCTGTAGTTTTAGTCACGATTTTTAAAGGTCGAAAAATGGGGCTTATCGCTGCCGTAGTAGGTGGATCCATTCATGATATTTTGATATCTAACTTTTTTGGATTACATCTCTTCCCGTATATTGTCGTAGTATATCTATTGTCTCTTGTAAAAAGTAGTGTATACGAAGAGCGTTGGTACTGGTCATGCGGCATTATCGGTGTTTGTACAATTCTAGATGGAATTATGCGCTGCATCATGATCGGTGCCAGTGGTGGTGATATCCAATTCATTTCTTACATGGGACACATGGTGATGCCAACTGTATTTTGGAATGCCATATTAGGTGGTATAGGTCATAAACTCATGGGCCTTATGGAAGAAAAAGAGGATTATATTTGGTAGTATTGCTGATTTAGTAAAGCATATAAGGGGAATCATAGGTGCTTGAAAGTTTATATAAAAGAAAAAAAACGAGCCGTTTTGATGTGCTTTTCTATATTGTAATGGGTATCTTCGTTATTCTAGGGCTTCGTCTATTTGCTATGCAAATATTAGAGGGTGGTTATTATCAAGCTAAAGCAGAGGGTAACCGCTTGCGCATTGTACCTATGACGGCTGCTCGTGGGATTATGTATGATAGAAATGGTCAGATTTTAGTCGGTTCTAGACCGGCCTATACCATTTCTATTATGCCTAATGGCAAACCTTTAGATGATGATGAATTGGCTAAGCTAGCTACATTGTTACATAAAAAGCCAGAAGAAATTCAAAAAAAGGTAGAAGACCACAAACATGGTTATGAACCGATACGTATAGCTAACGATATCTCCATGGACGTGGTGACTAGTATCGAAGAACATCGTCATGAATTGCCTGGTGTTTCTATCGATGTAGAACCGTTAAGATATTATCCATATGAAACTATGGCATCTCAGCTATTTGGGTATGTTGGTGAAGTAAGTGAAGATGAACTAGCAGAAATTAAGGAACAAGATCCTAATACAACGGTTGGTGCTGGATCTATCCTGGGCCGTGCTGGTTTAGAAAAATTATATGATTCAGTGCTTCGTGGCGTTGACGGTGGCAAGCAATTAGAGGTTGATGCGTCTGGCCGACCTGTAGCAGAGGTCGATCACAAGCATACTGTACCGGGTTCAAATATTCATCTTACTATTGATGTGAATATTCAAAAAGCGGCAGAAGAGGCTGTTAAAAAGGAATTGGATCAGTTGCGTAGTTCAGGTGCAACGGGTGCAGCCGTGGTTGCATTAGACCCTAATACTGGCGCGGTTCTTGCCATGGTAAGTGCACCAGAATTTAATCCTAATTGGTTTGCTAAGGGCATTACATCGACTCAATGGAATCAATTGAACAATGACAAAAGTCATCCTTTTGAAAATAAGGTCATTGCTGGTGAATATCCACCAGGATCACCTTTTAAAATTGTAACTGGTACAGCTGCATTAGACTTGAAAAAGGTAACTCCTGATGAAATGATTTTCGATAGTGGGAAACACTGGCTCATTGATAAGAGAAATGCAGAAGGCGAAGCATTGGGTTGGTTGAATTTTAATCGCGCTTTGGCTAAGTCTGATAACGTGTATTTCTATGAAATGGGTAATCGTCTAGGTATTGAAAATATCGATACCTATGCCCGCTACTTTGGATTAGGTGAAAAAACAGGTATCAATCTAGTCGGTGAAGCAGCCGGTAATGTGGCGAGTCCAGAGTATAAACGGAAAGTATTTGATCAAGATTGGTATTTGGGCGAAACCTTTGATGCGGCTATCGGGCAATCATTCCATTTGGTAACGCCATTACAGATGGCTGTACTTCTCAGTCAAGTGGCGAATGGAGGTACTCGTTACCAACCATATGTGGTGAGTCGTGTTGATAATCCCGATGGGACACCAGCTGAAATTTTTGGACCTAAGAACCTAGGCGTACTTCCAGTACCTAAAAATATTATGGACCTTATTCGAGAAGGTCTTCGCGATGTAACTAGCGAAGGTGGTACGGCTGGTGAATTGTTTAAAGGCTTCCCTGTTGCTGTAGCAGGTAAAACAGGGACTGCGGAAAACGCACATGGCCGAGATCATGGCTGGTTTGTTGCGTATGCACCATATGATAAGCCTCAAATTGTCGTCGTTGCTCTCGTTGAGCAAGGTGGTTTTGGTGCAGGCTCTGCAGGACCGATTGTACGGGATATTTTGAGTGCCTATTTTAAGGTGCCTACTAGTAGTTCAAAAACGAATGACACAAAAACAACTGATACAAAAACAACAACCAATAAAAAAGAAACACAGGAAATTAAGCCAAGTGTAAAGGAATAGGAAGGATATACAATGGGGGATATAATCGGTCTTATCTCAGGTAAAGGTGGCGTAGGTAAAACGACGATAACAGCCTGCTTAGGGGCTGCGCTTAGCGAGCAAGGATATCGAGTTCTTCTTTGTGATGGCGATTTTGGTTTGCGCGACTTAGATATTATCTTGGGAAAAGAAGATGAGGTATGTTTTGATGCATATAATGCATTAGAAGATAAATCCATGGCTGATGATGTAGTCATGAAAGTTCAGGATAATCTATATTTTTTGCCAGCTAGTCAAAGTGTGCGCTGGGAAGATATGGGACGCAAAAAATATCGAAAACTTGTAAGCCACTTAGCTAAGTCTTATGATTATGTACTTGTAGATTGTCCTGCAGGTATCGGTCGTGGGTTGGAATCTATTGTAGAGCTAGCACAGCGGTTTCTAATTGTTACTCAACCTTTGTGGGTGTCCATACGAAATGCAGCACGTACCATTCAATTCTGTCGTGAATATGGTCATCGTGATTATGCCGTTGTATTTAATGCAGTCCGTACGGATCGGGATATGCCGAATATGTATGATATGCTCGATGCACTCGGTGCTGAATATGTGGGCTCTATATTACCTTATGACACACAAATACTAGATAATACACAGGATGGTGTACTCATTCAAGATATGCCAAAAGCATATCGCCATATGCTAGCTCCTGCAGTAGAGTACATAACCTCTGGAGATGCTTGGGATGAACAAGACCTTATTGAGCGCTTCAACGAAGTGACGACTGTAAAAGTTACTGAACCTTCTGTGACGGCCACATTAGCTCAGCCTGTTGAGTCCGATGATGATAATTCTACCAATCCTGTAATATATACAAATTCTTGGTCTACGCGAAATCGACTTCTTTCTGGTAAAGAAAGCATGTGGCGTCGGGTTCGTATAAAGTAGGTGCCATATGTTACAAAGAATTTGGCGTGATTGTGATTGGACAATCATCATATGTACACTATTACTTGTTGCCATGGGGGTAGTTGCCATCGGTAGTGCCACCCATATTAATCAAACAGGACTTCATTTTTCCACACTTGTAGCGAAGCAACTGATCTTCTTTCTTATTAATGTGGCTCTTGTGATTGGTATTCAATTTATGGATTATCATAAGTTAAAAGATTGGGCTAACGGCATATATATAGTAACGATTATGTTGTTGTTAGCCGTAATCTTTGTAGGGACATCTGCCTTAGGTGCACAGCGTTGGATTCAGTTAGGGCCTATTACGCTGCAACCATCAGAGTTTTCTAAATTACTGATGATTATCTGTATGGCAAAGATGTTAGAGTCTCGTTACAATAAATTAGATACCTTTAAATCTCTTGTTGTGCCTATCTTATATGTAGGCATACCTATTTTGCTAGTATTCATGCAACCAGACTTGGGAACGTCCCTCGTTTATATAGCGATTTTTGTGGGCATGCTCTTTGTTTCTGGCATACGATTGTGCTTAGTTCGTATTATCGCTACGGTAGGCGTTTTACTAATGCCGTTGGCTTGGTTTGTGTTGAAAGACTATCAAAAGCAGCGGATTCTCGTATTTATGAATCCTGATATCGACCCATTTGGTTCTGGATATCATATCATTCAGTCTAAGATTGCTATTGGTTCAGGCACTATATTTGGTAAAGGATTATTTAATGGTACACAAAGTCAGCTAAACTTTTTACCTGAAAATCACACAGATTTTATTTTTTCTGTTATAGGTGAAGAACTAGGCTTTATAGGCTGTATCTTTGTATTAATTCTTTTATTTATGCTGATTTACCGAAGCATAAAGGTAGCATATTCATGTAATGACCGCTTCGGTATGTTATTGGCTACAGGGATTGGATCCATGTTATGCTTCGAGGTATTGGTCAATGCTGGCATGACCATGGGGATTATGCCGGTTACAGGCATACCATTGCCATTTATCAGTTATGGTGTTAGTGCGTTGACCACAAACATGATAAGTGTTGGTATTTTATTAAATATATCAATGCAGCGTAAAAAATATATTTTTTAGTTATGATTCTAATTTAGGAATGAGTTTGAAAGAAGTCTTTCACAAAAGACGGAGGATGTATGATTCAATTAGATACGTCATGGTTACAACATGTCCAAAAACCAGCTCGTTATACGGGCGGCGAATATAACAGTATAGTGAAAGATCACAGTACTGTTGATATAACTATGGCGCTAGGATTTCCCGATGTGTATGAAGTGGCTATGAGTCATTTGGGCATCAAGATTCTATATGGCTTAGTCAATCGCCGTGAAGATGCAGTAGCAGAGCGTGTATTTGCACCATGGCACGATATGGAAGAGGAAATGCGAAAACGCAATATTCCTTTATTCTCTTTAGAAACCCGTACGCCTATTAAGGACTTTGATGTACTTGCGTTCACACTACAATATGAGATGAGTTTTACCAATATTCTAAATATGCTAGATTTAGCAGGTATACCGATGTATGCAAAGGATCGGGATATGGATTTTCCATTGCTCGTATGTGGTGGACCTTGTGCGTATAATGTGGAACCAATTGCGGATTTCTTTGACATTGTGTCTCTTGGTGAATCTGAAGAATGGGGCGATGAGTTTATCGACCTATTGAAAGCCGAAAAAGCGAAGGGATTCCCTGGTGGTAAAGAAGCTTTCTTGCGAAAAGCAGCACAAATTCCCGGTACCTATTGCCCAGCATTATATGATGTAGAGTATACGGAACAAGGCGATTTTAAATCGATTACACCACGCTTTGAAGACGTACCTGCTACGATTCAAAAACGCATCATAGAAGATGTGGAACATGTATTTTTCCCTACAAAACCGGTGGTACCGTTTTTGGATATCGTTCATGATCGGGCTGTTCTTGAATTATTCCGTGGTTGTACGCGAGGTTGTCGATTCTGTCAGGCAGGTATGCTCTATCGTCCTGTTCGTGAACGAACACCAGAACGGTTGTTAGAAATTGCTAAAGAAACGATTGCTAATACAGGTTACAATGAAATCTCTTTGATGAGTTTAAGCTCTGCTGATTACTCCAAGTTACCAGAACTGGTAGATATGCTCATGGAAGAGTTTAAAGACAAACAGGTTAGCGTCAGCTTACCGTCATTGCGTATTGATAGTTTCTCTATCGATATTGCTAAGAAGGTACAACAAGTGCGTAAAAGTGGCCTTACCTTTGCACCAGAAGCAGGTTCTCAGCGTATGCGCGATGTTATTAATAAAGGTGTTAGTGAAGAAGATTTGCTAGCCGCTTGTACAAATGCTTTTAAGTCTGGATGGAACACGGTAAAGCTATACTTTATGATGGGGTTGCCTACTGAGACTGATGAAGATTTAGCGGGTATTGCTAATTTAGCGTATAAGGTACTCGATTTGCATCGCGATATTACGGGTAAGCGCAATGGTAGCGTAACCGTTAGTGTATCGTTTTTCGTACCAAAAACACATTCTCCATATCAATGGTATGGTCAACAAGATGTGGAAGAAATCCATCGTAAGCAAAAATATTTAAAATCGCTTATTAATAATCGCAATATTTCCTACCATTATCACGATGGCTATACCGGTTATATGGAGGCTGTATTTGCCCGTGGGGATCGTAGATTATCCAAGGTATTAGTAGAAGCATGGAAACTGGGTTGTAAATTTGATGGCTGGACTGAGTTCTTTAGCTATGAAACATGGTTACAGGCTTTTGAAAACTGCGGTATTGATCCTGCGTATTATGCACGTCGCACCCGTGATTTTGATGAGCCATTACCATGGGATCATTTGGATTGTACTGTAAGCAAGGCTTTCTTAAAACGCGAATGGGAACAGGCCGTTGCTGAAAAATTGACACCAGACTGCCGTCGTGGACCATGTAAGGGTTGTAATGTATGCCCTGAATTAGATACGGCTATTGTAGATTATAAGGAGGGTGGCAGAGTTGAAAAAATTACGTTTGGCCTTACATAAAGGCGAAGAATTACGATTCTTGTCCCATCTCGATTTTGCACAAGCCGTGGAGCGCATGATTCGTCGTGCAGAGATTAAGATGGCCTATTCTGAGGGCTTTAATCCGCACATGAAAATTAGTTTTTCTTCTGCACTAGCACTAGGTGTAACAGCAGAAGCAGAATATATTGATATGGATGTGTTGGAAGATGATAGCTTAGAGTCTATTATGGCGCGATTAAATGCAGTGGCTCCTCGTGGGCTTGAGGTTCTCGGTGGTAAGGTCATGCCTGATAAGGTTAAAAAGATGATGGCCATCTGCAATTACGCAATTTACGAAGTAACAGGTCCTGTAACGGAACAGAATGTTGACTGGGATAGCTTACTTAAGCCTTTTAATGAGGCTACTGAAATTTCCTATGAAAAGGTTACCCCTAAAAAGATGCGTATTATCGATGTAAAAGAATTCGTAAAAGAACCGATTGTAGCGTCCGTGCACGATGGTATGGTGACACTAACGATGGGGATTGGTATCTATCCACAAGGCACTATAAAACCGAGTGAAGTATGGAATCTTGGCAAGGATCAATATAATTGGCCTATTACTTCTGGTTACGAAATTCACCGTAAAGCGATTATGGTAGAAAATGAAGAAGGTCGTTTTACACCATTAGAAATTAACTATTAAGGCTATGTTTTTGATTTGGCGTATACTACAGTTAAACTGAACAGAAGGGAGGGATAGGATGCATAAAATTTTGGTCAATGTTATGCGCGAGGAAATTCGCATGGCTGTCATTGACGAAGCCGGTCAGTTAATAGATTTTGTTCTAGAACGTACTGATGAGTCTCATATGGCAAATCATATGTATAAGGGTACTGTTAAAAACGTACTTAACGGCATGCAAGCGGCCTTTGTTGATATTGGGGGCTCTCAAAATGCGTACTTGAACCTTCAACAAGGGAAGGAACAAAAAATATTGCCACGCCTATCTGTGGGGCAACAAATTCTCGTTCAAGTGGTGAAAGAAGAAATGCTTGGTAAGGGAGCACGCGTTACAGCAGATGTAAGTTTAGCGGGACGATTTATGGTGCTATTACCCTATTCTGAAGGCATGCATATTTCGAAAAAGATTACCGATGAATCCGTACGTGCTAAATTACAAGAATTAGCGGCCCCTTATGTGAAAGAAGGGTGCGGATTTATTATCCGCACGGCCGCAGCTAAGGCTAGTGCCGATGAAATCGCTCGCGATATGGACTACTTGTGGCGCACATGGCAACATGTATTAAAGAGATTTAAGGTTGCTAAAAGCGGTACAGATCTTTACAGTGATGCGGATTTTTGGTTCCGCCTTGTGCGTGATTACGCGCATCGCAATGTAGAGGAAATTATCGTCGATTCTGATATGGGCGAATCTCGACTGTTGGATCTTTTAGGACACGGACCTACCTCTCAACAAATCAAAGTAACACGCCATCGAGATAGTACTCCTATCTTTAAAGCGAACCACATTGAACCTCAATTAGAAGATCTTATCTCCCGCGATATTAATCTTCCTTCTGGTGGCTCTATCCGTATCGATCATACGGAGGCCCTTACCGTATTTGATGTAAACTCGGCTCACTATACAGGGAAATCGAATAAGCTAGAAGACTTAGCTTTCACAGTTAATAAAGAGGCGGCTAAAGAAATTTGTCGCCAATTGCGCTTGCGCGATATCGGTGGTATTATCGTCGTCGATTTTATTGATATGAAGGATAAAGAGCATCAACAAGAGTTATTAAAGTTATTGAGTGCTCAGGCTAAACTAGATAAGATGAAAACCGTTGTCTGTGGTATTAGTTCGCTCGGTTTAGTGGAGATGACGCGAAAGCGTGCACGCCAAGGGTTACAAACCTTGATGTTTGATACATGTCCACAATGTGGCGGTACCGGATATATGTTGTCTGGTAGAACTGTGTATATGCAGATTGTACGTCGAATCCGGGAACTATTTAAATCTGGTCGCATTAAATCCAATTTAGAAATTGAGGTCCACCCAGAGGTGGCACAATATCTAACCAAATCTGTGCTCGATGATTTAGGTGCTTCTATTGGTCGGAGTATTTCAATCGTAGTGAACCCACAAATTAGCCGGGAAGGGTATTCCTTGATGGCTGTAGCAGAATAAGTAAGTCGTATGTTGATAGGTGAGTATCGTGTCTGTTTTTGAAATCATTTTAATTAGTATTGGTCTGGCGATGGATGCCTTTGGCGTTTCTATTGGCAAGGGTTTGACTATGCCAGTAGGCGAAAATGGTCGAAAAGTGACCTTGGCCTTTTTATTCGGGCTATTTCAGTTTCTTATGCCCGTTATAGGATGGCTTATTGGTCGTCAGTTTATCGAAGTTATCTCTGAATGGGATCATTGGATTATCTTTGGCCTTTTAGGATATCTTGGGATTGCTATGATTCGAGAAGGTCTTAGTGATGACGATGATGAAGATGATGATAAGCAATTCTTAGGCGCTTGGGAAATGATTATGCTCTCTGTGGCAACGAGCCTTGATGCGATGGCTGTAGGTTTAACCTTTGCCTTTTTACCAATCAATGTATGGGAGGCATCGACCATGATTGGTGTTATTACCTTTGGTATATCTTTGATTGGTGTATATTTAGGTAAATTCATGGGCCAATTTGTAGGAAAATATGCAGACATACTCGGTGGAGGCGTCCTAATTCTTATCGGTACTAAGATACTCTTGCAACACCTTGGTATTATCGGAGAATTTTAAACATTGTATATATATGAAAGTATCAGAAACTGAGCGTATGTTAGGGGATTTGTATTTGACATGGATGTGTAAATACGATATACTATATCAGTATTAGTTCGGTTTACTGAACTTTGCAATCCGCGTGAAGCAGGTTTAAACGCCCGACCGATGTTCGGGTCGGGATACCGAATTCAGCGAGTTCGATAACAAGGAGGTGTTCTCATGTACGCAATTATTAAAACTGGTGGTAAACAATATCGCGTTGCTGAAGGCGATGTAATTACTATCGAAAAATTGGAAGCAGCTGCTAACGATTCCGTAACATTCGAAGAAGTTTTGACTGTAGTGAATGACGGCGACGTTAAAGTTGGCGCTCCTCTTGTAAACGGTGCAAAAGTTACAGGTACAGTTCTTGAACATGGTAAAGGTAAAAAAGTTTTAGTATTCAAATACAAAGCTAAATCCAACTACCGTCGTCGTCAAGGCCATCGTCAACCGTTCACAAAAGTTCGTATTGAATCTATCCAAGCTTAATTATGGTTTCCATTGGAATCCAGCGGAACAAGGATAACCAAGTCATTGGTTGTCATATGTCCGGTCATGCAGGATATGATGAACATGGCTATGATATAGTGTGTGCAGCAGTATCTGTACTGTCTGCTACAGCTATATTAGGGCTTACCAAAATTGCTAAGCAAAAAGGTGAGTTTTCTAATAGCGAAGGCCAATGTGATATGGTCCTCTCTGGTGAAATAACCCGGAGTGGTCAGGATATATTAAATACTATGCTTCTCGGACTAGAAGTAATTAGTAAACAGTATCCAAAGTTTGTCCAAATACACGAAATATAGGAGGTGAACTTCATGTTTACTTTTGATTTGCAATTGTTCGCACATAAAAAAGGTGTGTCCAGTACTCGTAATGGTCGTGATAGTGAATCTAAACGTCTTGGTGTTAAATGCCATGATGGTTCCATCGTAAAGAGCGGTAACATCATCGTTCGTCAACGTGGTACTCACTTCCACCCTGGTACTAACGTAGGTATCGGTAAAGATGACACTTTATTTGCACTTGTGCCAGGTAAAGTAGCATTTGAACGTGCTGGTCGTTATAACCGTAAAGTTAGCGTATACCCTGTAGAAGCTTAATTTTACATAGACTATTAATCCCTAGTGGTTTTCCACTAGGGATTTTTTGCTTTTCTGTAGTATGTGTGTGTTATAGAAATATTATAATTAAGGTTAGCATTATTATTTTGACAATGATATAATATTAAAAATCATTATAGATTGAAATAACTGAATAACTAGTCACAGTGAGGCGATGCTTTGTTTTAATATACATAAGATGAGATAGGGGACTTTATGACACTACTAGAATTATCTAATATATCTTATATTGTAAAAGACAAGTCGATTATCCGCGATATATCACTATCGGTAAATCAAGGTGATTACATTACTATTGTAGGCCCGTCTGGAAGTGGTAAAAGTACACTTTTAAAATTATGTAGTAATCTGATTAGTCCTACATCGGGGACTATTACTTATAATGGACGTGATTTAGCTACTATAGAGCCTGAAAGCTATCGTAAAGAGGTGGGCTATTGCTTTCAAAGACCGTATTTGTTTGCGAAAACAGTACGTCGCAATATTCTATTTCCTTATGATATTCGCGGTTTAGAACCGGATATGAATCGTATAGAATATCTCTTTGACCTACTACATATGCCTCTAAATTATATGGAGCGCCGTAATGATGAGTTATCCGGCGGTGAAATGCAACGAATATGCCTTATTCGGAGCCTTATTTTTGAGCCTAATGTGTTACTTTTGGATGAGGTGACATCTGCCTTAGATGCGACGAATACATCGATTGTAGAAAATGTTATTGATGAGCTTCATAAAAAGGGAATCACGATTATCTCCATTACTCATAATGAAGAGCAAAGCTTGCGTACTGCTAATCGCCGTATCACTATCGTAGATGGTCAATTAGCTAAAGAGGAGGTACTGCGATGAGTCAGTTTCACAGTATTTCTACTATGTCCTTGTGCCTTGCATCCGTACTAGTTATTATCAGTATGTTCATGTCCTATCGGCAGGAGTTGAAATTAGAGAAAGATATTTTTATAAGTGCTTTGCGCGCTACAATACAGCTATTTGTCATAGGTTTTATTTTAGCTTATATTTTTAGTACCGAAAGTCCTATATTTATAATTGGGCTGTTAGGCTTTATGGCTATCAATGCAGCCTATAATGCTTCTAAGCGCGGAAAAGGAATTCCTTATGCTATATGGATTTCTTGGTTTGCTATAACCGTAGGCGCAAGTATTACTTTAATAATTCTGCTTTTAACGGGCGTGCTTAACTTTACTGCTTATCAAATGATTCCTGTTGGTGGTATGGTCATTAGTGGTGCTATGGTAGCGATTGGGCTTTGTTATCGCCAAATGCTATCAAATTTTGAATTGCGTCAACAAGAGGTAGAGGTTAAATTAGCCCTAGGAAGTACACCTAAGCAAGCGTCAAAAGCCATCGTACGAGATGTTATAAAGACTGGATTGCAGCCAACTGTGGATAGTGCTAAGACTCTAGGCATTGTATCTTTGCCGGGGATGATGACAGGCCTTATATTGGCTGGTATGCCACCACTTGAAGCGGTAAAATATCAAATGATCGTTACATTTATGAGTTTATCTACCATTTCTATCGCCTGTTTTATCACATGTCAATTAGCGTATAGAACATTTTTTAATAATAGAAATCAATTAAATAGGTAAGCTTTTATGCTTTAAATATATTTTTATAGTACAACAATAAACCACCTGATATGGTATTAGAAACTGAACTTAACCCTACAAATAATGCTATTTCTTTAGAACGTTTACCAGCTGTAAAAAATAATCATGTATTGCAGGTAGATAGTACATTGTGGATGGCTCATGGGATTATAGCTAAAGAACGGGCTATGAAAAATCTCTATGATGCGTGGAGAAAAGTATCAAATTCCTATGCTTTTTAGTAGGAATAGTGGTATACTTAGTACAGTATCAGTGAAAGAACACTAAAATGGTGATGATATACTTTCACAGACCTAAATGGTGGACGTGACCACCGGAAAGATTTGAGGTAAGTACTATGTATGATGTAAAATCTCCAAAGGCGGAGGAATTTATTTCTCATCAAGAAATTCTTGATACTCTTGCCTATGCAGAGGAAAATAAAGAAAATCGCGAATTATTAGACCAAATTTTAGCTAAGGCGGCTACGTTTAAGGGGCTAAATCATAGAGAAGCGGCAGTTCTCTTAGAATGCCCATTACCTGAATACAAAGAAAAGCTATTTGCACTAGCTAAAGAAATTAAAAAAGCTATTTATGGTGACCGCATCGTATTATTTGCGCCGCTATATTTATCTAATTATTGTATCAATGGTTGTGTATATTGCCCATATCACTCTAAGAACCGCGATATTAAACGGAAAAAATTGACTCAAGAACAAATTAAAGAGGAGGTTATCGCTCTAGAAGCAATGGGGCATAAGCGCATTGTTATCGAATCTGGCGAAGATCCTCTTAACAATCCTCTTGATTATATTTTGGAATCTATCAAGACGATTTACAGTATTAAAAATAAAAATGGTGAAATTCGTCGCGTTAATGTAAATATCGCTGCATGTTCCGTTGAAGACTATAAAAAATTACATGATGTTGGCATTGGCACCTATACATTGTTCCAAGAAACGTATAATAAGGAAAATTACGAAGCCTTACATCCAACAGGACCTAAGAGTGATTATGCGTATCATACAGAAGCGATGGACCGTGCGATGGAAGGCGGCATCGATGATGTAGGTATTGGCGTATTGTATGGTCTAGAACATTACAAATATGATTTTGTAGGTCTTTTGATGCACGCCGAGCATTTAGAAGCTGTTCATGGTGTAGGTCCTCATACAATTTCTGTACCTCGTATTTGCCCTGCTGATGACATCGATGTAGATGATTTCAGCAATGCTGTACCAGATGATATCTTTGAAAAAATCGTGGCTCTTATCCGCGTATCTACACCGTATACAGGCATGATTATGTCCACTCGTGAAAGTAAATCTATGCGTGAACGTGGTTTGGCATTAGGCATTTCCCAAATTAGCGGTGGTTCTCGTACTAGTGTAGGTGGCTACAAAGAAGAGGAAAAACCAGAAGATAATTCCGCACAATTCGACCGTAGTGATACGCGTACATTGGATGAAATTGTAGACTGGTTATTGGGGCTTGGCTATGTGCCTAGTTTCTGTACCGCTTGTTATCGTGCAGGACGTACTGGCGACCGCTTTATGGCGCTTGCTAAATCGGGTCAAATTCATAACTGTTGCCAACCAAATGCGTTGATGACGTTGAATGAATACATCATGGATTACGGCGATGAAAAGACGAAAAAACATGGTGCCAAGGTTATTGAAGACCAATTGGAAAATATCAAGAATGATTTGGTAAAAGATAAGGCAAAGGCTTACATTGCACAAATGGAAGATGGAAAACGGGATTTTCGTTTCTAGTTTATCCTGAATATTTTCGAATGTTTCATGTGTGAATAATAGAATATAGCAATATGAATCAGCACTGTTTATTATGAGAATGATAATAAGCAGTGCTATTTTGTTGAGAAGAACAAGTGGTGGGTATATGAAAAAGAGTGATATAACCCTTTATTTATAAGGATACTTGTTGTATAATGGAAGAAATGATAATGATAATAGAATTACAAAGTTTTTAATATTGATTATAAATTATTGAGCTGTTAATCAACATCGTTGTATTTACTTGTTACCGAGGTTTTGGATTATGAAGAAGAAACGTTGGCATGTTATGCCAAGGGATATAGAAAAAGAGAATACATTAATCCGTGAACTCGGTGTAAATCCGATTGTAGCGAGATTGATGGTCAATCGGAATATAGATTGTGATGAAGGACATCGCTTCTTAGAAGGTACACTTAAAGATTTGCTTGATCCGTTCACATTGAAGGATATGGAAACGGCGGTTGCGCTCATCTTAGAAACCATAGAAGCAAAAAAATCTATAGTCGTCTATGGAGATTATGATGTGGATGGTATTACGGCTACATCGCTGTTATATCGTTTTTTGGTGAAAATGGGGGCTCGCGTAAGCTATTACATACCAGAACGACAAAGCGAGGGCTATGGATTAAATCTAGAGGCGTTAGAGCATATTATCTCTGATGGCGCATCTTTGGTGATAACCGTGGATTGTGGTATTAGTTCTTATGATATTGTCGAGGCCGTTTGCGATCGCATCGACATTATTATTACAGACCATCATACGGCACCGCCTCAAATTCCACAGGCACGTGCCGTTATCAATCACAAACAACCAGATTGTCCTTATAGGGATAAAAATTTATCCGGTGTGGGGGTGGCATTTAAGCTATGCCAAGCATTATGGTTGCGTCAGTGCGGCGAATGGTATCTTGATGATTTAGATATTGTCGCATTAGGAACTGTAGCTGACGTTGTTCCGTTGGTTGGAGAAAACCGCATCATTGTACAGGCAGGTCTTAAGAAGATGAACGAGTTACCTAATTTAGGCATCGACAAGCTAATCGATGTGGCCGGCTTACATGATAAAACGATTACAGCAGGGCATATTGGATTTACCTTAGCACCGCGTCTAAATGCAGCTGGACGCGTTACTCATGCAACACGAGCTGTTGAGTTGCTTGTTACTGATGATGTGGATTTGGCAGAAACAATTGCTCAAGAATTACAAGAAACGAATATGGAACGTCAAGAGATAGAACGTTCTATTCATGAAGAAGCCCGTACTAATGTAGCTGCTCAAGGTCATTTAGCTGATTATGTAACCGTAGTGGCTGGAGAGAATTGGCATCCCGGTGTTATCGGTATCGTTGCATCGCGATTGGTAGAAGAGTTTTACAAGCCTACACTTGTTATTAGCATTGATAATGGCGTAGGTAAAGGCTCTTGTCGTAGCATTGAAGGTTTTAATATATATAATGCATTAAAATCCTGTGAAGATATATTGATTCAATTTGGCGGCCATGCTGCAGCGGCTGGATTTAGTATAGATGCTAGCCGTATCGATGAATTGCGTCATCGTTTAACAGAGTATTGTAAGGTTCAAGTTTCTCCTGATGAGTATATTCCAGTTGTATCCATTGATGCCACATTGCCTGTTGATGATATCGATGTAGATATCGTAGATCGTGTGTCAGCCTTAGAACCATATGGAATGGGGAATAGCACACCTATATTTGGCGTTATGGATGCAAAGGTGCAGGACATTATGCTTATGGGGCAACTCAAAAATCACTGTAAGGTGATTTTGACTACAGCCAATGGTAGCGTTGATGCTATCGCTTGGAATCGCCCTGATTTGTTTAGATATATATTTCAGGGCATGAATGTGAAAGTGGCCTTTACACTTCAAAAAAATGAATGGCAAGGTTTTGTATCGCCACAACTCATGATTCAAGATATAGAGCCTATCATAGAAGAACCTATTCAATTAAGTGCTGAAGGTTTACGTGAAATATATACAATTGTACGCCTAGCATTAAAAGGCGGCGCTAAGTCTTTATACCATGTGGAACAAGAAATTTTGCGGCGTAAACCAGCCAATCAAAATGGTTCATCTGCATTGATGGCCCTTGATGTGTTTAAAGAATTAGGTATTATTAGCGAAGAAACGAACGATAATGGACAAGCGATGATCCGTTGGAATGTCATCAATGGTAAGCTTGATTTGACAACATCCGTTACGTTTATTACATATAGTCAGCAGGAGGTGATACAATGATGACCATAAATGAAGAAGGTAAAGCCTTAGTTGAACAAAAAGGCTTTAATAAAGAAGAGGCCTTACAAGAGTTTATGGATTATGTGCATTCGTATCTAGGAGATGATGAATGCGACCAAATCATGAAGGCTTTCACCCTTGCAGATAAAGCCCATGAAGGTCAATTTAGAGCCTCTGGTGAACCGTATATCATGCATCCTCTTGCAGTGGCAGAGATTTTGGCGCATTTGCAAATCGATCATATTACATTGATTGCGGCCCTACTCCACGATGTCGTTGAGGATACGGAGTATACAAAGGAAGATATTGAAAAATTATTTGGCGCTGAAGTGGCATTCCTCGTTGATGGGGTAACAAAATTAAATCAGTTCCAATATGAAACTAAAGAAGACCGCCAAATGGAAAATTATCGCAAGATGATTTTAGCCATGGCGAAAGATGTGCGTGTTGTCGTTATTAAACTGGGTGACCGGTTGCATAATATGCGTACCTTGAAACATATGCGTAGCGATAAACAAAAACGCATTGCTAAGGAAACGTTGGAAATTTTTGCTCCTTTAGCTCATCGCCTTGGTATTTTCAACGTAAAATGGGAACTGGAGGATTTATCCTTCCGGTACCTAGAACCAGATAAATACTATGATCTCGTTGATCAAATGAAACAAAAGCGTCAAGCCCGTGAAGATATCGTTAACGATACGATGGAACAATTGACGAAGGCTCTTGGCGAGGCCGGTATCAAAGCGGATATAAAGGGACGACCAAAGCATTTTTATAGTATTTATAAAAAGATGAAAAAGGATAATCGCGACTTGTCTCAAATTTATGATTTATTGGCTGTGCGCGTTATCGTTGATACTGTGCCGGATTGCTATGCCGTTCTAGGTATTGCTCATAGTATTTGGAAACCGTTGCCTTATCGGTTTAAAGATTATATTTCCATGCCGAAATCCAACATGTATCAATCTTTGCATACTACGGTTATCGGTACGATGGGGCAACCTGTAGAAATCCAAATTCGTACATGGGAAATGCATCGTGTTTCCGAATACGGTGTCGCCGCTCACTGGCGTTACAAAGAAGGTAATAAGGGCGCTGATAAAGAATTTGACCAAAAGGTTGCATGGCTTCGTCAAGTGTTAGAATGGCAAGATACGTCTAACCCTAAGGAACTTGTTAATGCTTTGAAATTAGACGTATTCTCTGGTGAGGTATTCGTATTTACACCTAAGGGTGATGTGGTTAAGTTGCCTATCGGTTCTGTACCACTCGACTTTGCTTATCGCGTTCATACCGATGTAGGCCATCGTTGTGTAGGGGCAAAGGTTAATGGTAAAATTGTGCCTCTGGATTACACATTGCAAAATGGGGATATCGTCGATATCATTACCTCTAAAACTGGTAAACCAAGTCTTGATTGGCTCAATATTGTAGGCTCTTCTGAAAGTAAGAACAAAATCCGCAATTGGTTCAAACGAGAAAATAAAGAAGAAAATATTGAAAAAGGTCTTGAAGCCCTTGAACGTGAAGCAAAACGCCTCAATTATAGTTGGAAAGAGCTTTGTTGTGACAATCGCATTCAACAAGTTGTAAAACAGTTGAAGTCCAATACTGAAAATGAACTATATGCCGCTTGTGGCTATGGTGGGATACCGGTAAGTACCGTTCTATTGCGATTGGTTGAACTATATAAAAAATCTAAAGAGCATGAAGATGCTCGAAAAACAACGGAACAAATCATTGAAAAGTTAAAGGTGCAAGGGGCCAAAAAGGCTAAGAATGGCACTGGTGTTCTCGTAAAAGGCGAGCCTGGTGTTATGGTTCGTATGGCGAAATGTTGTAATCCTGTACCAGGCGACGATATTATCGGTTATATTACAAGAGGTCGTGGTGTTTCTGTACATCGCTCTGATTGTACGAGCCTTGGTCATACACCGGAAGATCTAGAGCGTATGATTGAAGTTTCGTGGGATGAAGCATCGAGTGAATCCTTCCATGTAGGCATCGATATTCAAGCTTATGATAGATCAGGAATCCTCATGGAGGTAATGGCGGTGCTTTCAGAATTGAAAATTACCATTACTAATATGAACGCCAAAGTCCTTGAAAATACGAAAAATGTAATGATCAACATCGTTGTTGAAATTCGAGATATATCACAACTTGATTTTGTTATGACTAAGTTGCGTCGTATTCGTGAAGTTTACACGGTACAACGTAGTAAAGGTGGTGCATAATGGATACATCAAATTTAGTTCTCATGCGTATGCCGTTGGGACCGCTTGGAACCAATTGTTATGTGATAGGCGATAAGGAACAGGAGGAAGCGTTCATTATCGATCCTGCTACGACAGAAGTGTTGGAAGCCTTAAAAAAACATAATTTAAAGCCGAAAGCAGTTCTCTTAACTCATGGTCATGGGGATCACATCGGTGGCGTACAAGGCATTGTAGATGCTTACGATGTGCCTATCTATATACATCATAATGATGTGAAATACTTAAGTGATCCGGAATTGAATCTAAGCAATTATAGCAATCCCACACCTATTACAGTGAAAGGGCGCATTATAGAGGTTCATGAAGGTGATCACATCACATGTGGTGCTATTGATTTGACAGTATACGAAACACCAGGTCACACGCCTGGCGGCGTATGCTACTATATGCCGGGTTTAGTATTTGTTGGGGATACTTTATTTAATCAATCTGTGGGGCGCACTGATTTTGTAGAAGGTGATTATGATGCCCTCATCAACGCGATTAAAACAAAGTTATATACATTACCAGACAATACGATGGTATATCCTGGACATGGTCCAGAAACACAAATTGGTTACGAAAAACAATATAATCCATTTGTAGGTGCTTAATTAATTTATTTAGTAAAGGGGATAGTAATTATGAATACAACATTGGAAAAATTAAAAGAACGTATTAAAGACAAAAAATACAAATTGACTACACAACGTCAAACGATTTTACAAGCTTTCATCGATGCTGAAGAAAATCACTTGAGCGCAGAAGACGTATATGTATTGGTAAAAGAAGTAGCGCCAGATATCGGACTTGCTACTATCTACCGTACATTGGATTTATTTACAGAACTAGATTTGTTAAAACGTCTTGACTTTGGTGATGGCCGTAATCGTTATGAATTAAATGACGAAGAGTTTGCCCATTTCCATCATCATTTGATCTGTGTAAAATGTGGTAAGGTTTCTGAGTTTGAAGATGATATGCTAGAAACATTGGAATCTATCATTGCAAAGAAATTGAATTTCCGCACCATCGATCATCAATTAAAAGTATATGGTTACTGCAGTGATTGCCAAGCACATATGACGCCAGCAGAACTTGAAAAGCTCGATAAAATGGCACATCATGCTTAATGGATATCATTACACAGGGCCACTACCGCTTGGATCGGTAGTGGCCCACAACTGTGGCGCAGCCGGATTGTTTTCGCGCAATGAAGAAGCTGATGTGATTCTGCGTGCTGTCGAACGTGATGATATGTATGTCTTGACCGTATCTATTCGTGGCGTTGAACATATTTTGACAGGTCCTGTATCCTCTATGGGGCGACGCTCAATAGGCCAGTCCTTACTTGTATTATTGCGTACAGAACAAGGTTTGCCTGCTCATAATGAGTGGGGCACGATGGTAGGGGTGCGCCCTACTAAATTACTTCATAAATATATAGATCAATATGGCTCATTAGAGGATGCAACTCGTCACATTGGGGACGAGTTTTCTGTGTCTTTGGAAAAATTAGATATTCTTAGCCGTATTGGACAATATCAACGTCCTTTTTTAGAGTCTCACTCTAATAAGGATATAAGCCTCTATTGTGGTATTCCATTTTGCGAAACACGTTGTGTATATTGTTCGTTCCCATACGGTTTATATCAAGAGTATCATCGACAATCTGAATTTATAGCAGCCTTGTTACAGGATATAGATGATGTACGGCAAATTTGTGAAAGTTACCAATTGCACGCGAATACGCTTTATATGGGGGGCGGTACACCCACTATATTGAACAATGAAGATTTTCATCGTGTCTTAACTGGATTATCAACATTGATACCCAAAGGGCATGAATTTACGGTTGAAGCGGGAAGACCAGATTCTATAACTCCTGAAAAAATACAGACTATGCAACGATGTCATGTGAATCGTATTAGCATTAATCCTCAGACAATGGACGATACTATATTACGTCGCATCGGGCGTGGACACAGTGCACAAGATATCGATGATATGTATCAATATGTTAAAAAACATACAGATTTTGCTGTTAACATGGATTTTATAGCAGGTCTACCAGGGCAAAAAATAAAACATATGGTGCATAACATGGATTATATTTGTCATAATTTGCCTGAAAATGTTACAATTCATACGTTAGCTATCAAACGCGGTAGTCCGCTATATGATTTGAACATGCAACATGATGTACCTGATGAGTCTGTGGTAAAACACATGGTGCAGTATGCTCAGGAACGATTAGAGCAGGCAGGTTATGTGCCGTATTATTTATATCGGCAACAATATATGAGAGGTCAACTCGAAAATATTGGGTATACATTGCCAGGTAAAGCGTGTGAATATAATATTCAAATCATGGAAGAGCGGCAAACAATTATGTCTATGGGACCCGGTGGATCATCTAAATGGATTAAGGCCCCTGCGTTTAGACAGAAAAAGCAACACATGCCAAAGGATGTAGATGTATATACAGATACATTAAAGGCTTTATTAGCTAAGAGGCATGCATTATGTAAATCATTTTGGGAGGTTGTGTAATGGCTATTAAAAGACCAAGAGGTACACAAGATTTCTTGCCAGAACAAATTGTAAATTGGCATTATATAGAACAGCATATGCGCGAAATTTGTAAAGCTTATGGCTTTAGTGAAATTCGTACACCTGCCTTTGAAGATACAAAGTTATTTTTACGGGGCATTGGGGAAACTACGGACGTAGTATCAAAGGAAATGTATACCTTCTCCACTGGAGACGACAAGGAACAAAGCTATACATTGCGCCCTGAAAATACGGCTTCTGCCGTACGGGCTTACCTTGAAAATAAGGTGTATGGTAAAGAAAATTTAACAAAATGGTTCTATATGGGTTCTATGTTCCGTCACGATAAACCGCAAGCTGGTCGCTATCGTGAATTTCATCAGTTTGGTGCAGAAGTACTCGGTTCTCCATCTCCTGTAGTGGATAGCGAAGTTATCTGTATGATTGTACAGTTGTTGAAAGATTTTGGTCTTAAGGATCTCAATGTAGAGGTGAACTCTGTAGGTTGTCCAAACTGTCGTCCTACGTACCGTCAAAAGTTGATTGAATTCTTTGAACCTAAAAAAGATCAACTTTGTGAAGATTGCCAAGAGCGGTTGTACAAAAATCCATTGCGTTTATTGGATTGCAAAAATGAAACGTGCAAAGCCTTATCCGTAGGTGCCCCTGAAATTCATGAACATCTATGTGAAGAATGTAATACACATTTTGAAGAACTTAAAACATTACTTGATGCGGCGAATATTCAATATAATTTAAATCCTCGTTTGGTTCGTGGACTCGATTACTACACAAAAACAGCTTTTGAAGTCCAATACACTCCATTAGGTGCACAAAGTGCAGTAGCCGGCGGTGGCCGTTATGATGGTCTTGTAGAGGAACTCGATGGTCCTCATACACCAGCTATTGGTTTTGCAATGGGCATGGAACGCTTGTTGTTGGCTTTGGAAAAACAAAACTTGTTGCCTGAACCGACAATCGAACCAGCAGTATTTGTAGTAGCCCTTGGAGAGACTGCAAAATTAGAAGCTTTCAAAATTTGCCAAACATTGCGTAGCGCATATATCACTGCGGAAATGGATGGACAAGGTAAAAGTATGAAGGCTCAATTAAAATATGCTAACAAAATTCATGCAAAATATGTTATCATATTGGGTGATGATGAATTGGCTAAGCAAGAGGCCATCATTCGTTTTATGGAAACAAGTGAACAAGAAACAGTGCCATTAGCATCTGTTTCTGAACGTATATCTTCTTTGGTGAAAGGATGACAGTAGAATGGAAACAATGAAAGGCTTACACCGTACACACGGTTGTGGCACTATTTCTGAAGCAGAAGTAGGTAAAGAGGTTGTATTATGTGGTTGGGTTGAACGTCGTCGTGACCACGGCGGTTTGATCTTCTTGGACTTGCGAGATCGTTCTGGTATTGTTCAAGTTGTAGCATCCCCAGATCATAATGTGGAATCTTTCCACAAGGCTGAAGATGTTCGTAATGAATATGTGCTTTGTGTACGTGGTAAAATTACAAAACGCGATGAAGAAGCAATCAATCCTAACTTGCCTACAGGCGCTTATGAAATGTATTGTGAAGAACTTCGCGTATTGAATTCTGCGAAAACACCTCCATTCTACATTCAAGATAATATCGATGTAGATGAAAACATCCGCTTGAAATATCGTTATCTTGATTTGCGTCGTCCAGAAATGCAACGCAACTTGATTTTACGTCATAAGGTAACAAAGGCTATGCGCGATTTCTTCGATAGCCGCGATTTCCTTGAAATCGAAACACCTATGCTTACAAAATCCACACCAGAAGGCGCGCGTGACTATTTAGTACCTTCTCGTGTTAATGCAGGTACATTCTATGCATTGCCTCAATCTCCACAAATTTTCAAACAAATTTTGATGGTAGCAGGCTATGAAAAATATTTCCAAATCGTACGTTGCTTCCGCGATGAAGATTTGCGTGCAGACCGTCAACCAGAATTCACACAACTCGACTTGGAAATGAGCTTCGTTGATGAAGAGGACATTTATGCACTATTGGAACAAATGGTTGCAGAAGTGTTCAAAAAGACATTGGGCAAAGAAATTCCATTGCCTATGCCTCGTATTACATGGGATGAAGCGATGGATAAATATGGTTCTGATAAACCAGACCTTCGCTTTGACATGGCTTTCACAGATGTAACTGAACTTGTCAAAGATACCGAGTTCAAAGTGTTCCGTTCTGTTATCGACAATGGCGGTATCGTAAAAGGTATCGTAGTACCTGGTGATGCAGGTATTCCTCGTCGTGAACTCGATGATTTGGTAGCATATGTAAATCGCTATGGTGCTAAAGGTTTGGCTTGGGCTTGCTTCAATGAAGACGGTTCCATTAAATCCCAAATTATGAAGTTCTTAGGTGAAGATACAATCCGCAATATCGGTGAAAAAATGGGCGCTAAAGGTGGCGACCTCGTATTAATGATTGCTGATAAACCAGCAACTGTTGCTCGTGCACTTGGCGAGTTGCGCCTTGAAATGGCTCGTCGTATGAACATGATTGACGAAGATAAATTGGCTTTCACATGGGTAACAGATTTCCCTATGTTTGAATATAACGAAGATGAAAAACGCTATGTTGCTATGCATCATCCGTTCACAATGCCTCGCCACGAAGATCTTGATAAATTACAATCCGATCCTGGTAGCGTAAAAGCAATTGCTTACGATATGGTATTGAACGGCGTTGAAATCGGTGGCGGTTCCTTGCGTATTTATCAATCTGACGTACAAGAAAAAGTATTTAAAGCAATTGGTTTATCTGAAGAAGAAGCTAAATCTAAATTCGGTTTCATGCTTGATGCATTTAAATACGGTGCGCCACCTCATGCAGGTTGTGCATTTGGTCTTGATCGTCTCGTTATGTTGATGGCTAAACGTCAATCCATCCGCGACGTTATCGCATTCCCTAAAACACAATCCGCTTCTGATATCATGAGCCAAGCGCCATCTGAAGTAGAACCTAAACAATTAAAAGAATTACACATAAAACCAGATGTAGAGGAAGAAGAACAATCCTTGGTATAATCGCAAGTAAGCATATTATAAAAGGACCGCAAGAATTGCTAAAATTTTAAAAGTCAAGTCTTGTAAATGATAAATCTTTCTGCTACTATTTATGTATAAGATATCCCTGCCATGTGCGTGTGATATCGCAGTTTTGAGCCAACACATTTTCTTCGGGAGTCCAGAACTCTCGTCTGAACGTTACGCCCTCACGGGACAACTGCAGGATGAGGAGGACACCCACCTGCTCTTGCAGGATCAAAACGCGGTACATTACGGCATGGTGGGGCTTTTTTTGCATGTAAAGAATGAATGGAGGTAGCATGGATAGTTTATTTGATGCATTACCTACGAATAAATATGAACCACTACCGGTGCGAATGAGACCGACAGAACTTGATCATTTGTATGGTCAAGAACAGGCGGTAGGGAAGGGGACATTCCTTCGCGCTATGGTGGAAAAGGATACTATACCATCCATGTTGTTTTACGGGCCTTGTGGAACTGGTAAAACGACATTAGCCGGTATCATTGCTAAGATGAGCAACAGTCATTTTGTCAATTTAAATGCGACAAATGCAGGTATCGGTGAATTGCGAAATATTATAGAAGATGCGCGGAAACGCGTTCGTTCTTTGCAACAACGAACCATTTTATTTCTCGATGAAATACATCGCTTTAATAAGAGTCAACAAGACGTACTGTTACCCTGCGTTGAAGATGGTACGATTATTCTTATTGGGGCAACTACAGAAAATCCATTTTTTGAAGTCAATCGCCCATTATTATCGAGGCTACGACTTATTACATTGGAGGCCTTAACGCCGAAGGCAATTAGTCAAATTTTAAAGCGAGCTCTTACAGATAGCGAAGTAGGCTTAGGGGCTCGTAACTTACAGGTAAAGGATGAGTTGCTTGAGGATATAGGTATCTTCGTCAATGGAGATGGTCGTATGGCACTCAATATTTTGGAGCAAGCTGCAGCCATGGTACACGATGGCGAAGAAATCACTTTAGAAATACTTGAAAAGGTCATAGGCCGTCGCATTTATACATACGATAAAAAAGGAGATAGTCATTACGACACAATTTCCGCCTTTATTAAAAGTATGCGCGGGTCCGATGTACAGGCTACACTTCACTACTTAGCACGTATGATAGAGGCCGGTGAGGATCCTAATTTTATCGCTCGTCGTATTGTCATTTGTGCTGCCGAAGATGTAGGATTAGCAGATCCACAAGCCTTAATATTGGCTAATGCAGCAGCACAGGCCGCGCATATGGTGGGATTTCCAGAGGCGCGTATCATTTTATCTGAGGCGGCGTGCTATGTGGCGCTAGCGCCTAAGAGCAATTCTGCATATCTAGGTATTGATGCGGCTATTTCAGATGTGCGTCATAAAGATTGTGGGCAAGTGCCGGATCATTTGCGTGATAGCCATTATAGTGGAGCTAGTAAACTAGGATATGGGCTAACTTATAAATATGCTCATAATTATCCGAATGGATACGTTAAGCAACAATATTTACCGGATCCTTTAATACATGCTGAGTATTATAAGGGCGTCGATCGTGGGGTAGAGCATAATCTGTTAAAAGATTGGAACGATAGACGTAAAGATAAATAGAATAATCAATATATGGTATAATATAATGATGATTTAAAATAGATTTTTATATAAAAGTAAGGGGTTTGTATACGATTATGGCAGAAGAGAAAAAAACTTCTACACGAGGGCGGAAGCCTCGCAAAAAACGAGCTACACCGACACCAAAAAAAGAAGGATTTTCACTGCGTAATGAAGTGAAAGGCATTATTGTCATAGGTGTTGCCATACTGGCATTGCTAGGCTTTTTTGGCTTTGATTTAGGCATTGTAGGCGAAATATTGACGGGAATATTTCGCTATGGATTTGGCTTTGGGGGCATAATTCCGTGCATTGCTGTACTATGGCTTGGATGGCGTTTGTTATACCAAGGTAAATTTATGTCTATTACACGTCGTGGTCTTCTCATAACAGTTTTTTACTTATTAGCTATTACCATGGTTCCACTTTGTCGTGTACCTATGGGTGATGAATTGGCGACTACAGCGCTTGCAGATCAAGGTGGTGTTGTGGGCGGTTTCTTGGCTTCCTTTATACGAACTATGTTCGGTGAAGTTGGTTCCATTATTGTTGTTGCCGTACTTATGCTTTGCTGTGGTCTCCTTATTACACGCCTATCCTTAGGTAACGGATTGCGTAAGGCTGCTGATAAAACGCAAGTAGGCCTTGATAAGGCAAAAGAAGTGGCTGTTGAAAAGGTAGCGGTAGCCAAAGAGGTTATCGAAGATTGGAATGAACAGCGTAAAGAAGCAGCACAGCGCAAGGCTTATGACCGCGAAAAGGATACGCGATATACTGATGCAGCTCAAAATGCTGTAGAGGCTATTGAAAATAGAGGTATTGTAGCTGCTAATGATGACTATGAAGTTGAGCCAATCGATACACATACGCCTTCTTCTTGGAAAGAATTAGCCGAGTTAGAGGCTCGTAATAGAGCGGCAGAACGATTAGCGCAAATCTCTGAAGAATCTGGTGATGCTGTTGATAACAGTGAAATCCATACTGATAGTACCGGTGATGATTCAAAAACAATGCCTGCATGGCTCCATGATCATGATGAGGAACATGCCGATATTGAAGAATTTGATACGGATGATAGTGTTGAGGATGATGTGCATACCACCGATGAATCAGGCTCAGCAGAATACTCTTATCAACCAACGACTATTGGTCCGTTAGAAACCAATCATGCGGCGATTGCGAGTGCTGTACCTGGAAGTGGTGCGGCTGCAAGCTCTGTTAGTGCTGGTGCAGGCATGAGTTCTATGCCATTATCTGTACCATCTTTGGCAAGCACTGCTGAGGATACAGCACAGGTAGCCGTTTCTAAAGATGGACAGATTCATAGAACTTACGATAGACCATATCATTTCCCAAGCCTTGATATTTTGGCGAAAGGGGAGGTAGGTCAAAATAATAATGACGAGGTCGCGTATAATGCGATGCGCCTCGAAGATGTTTTATCTAGTTTTGGCATTTCTGCTAAGGTAGTTAATGCTACGCAAGGCCCAACGGTAACACGGTATGAAATTGAACCAGCCCAAGGTGTTAAGGTAAGTAGAATCGTAAACTTAACAGATGATATTGCTTTGAATCTAGCGGCTCAACATATACGTATGGAGGCGCCAATTCCAGGAAAATCTGCTATCGGTATTGAGGTGCCTAATACGAAAACAGAAGCCGTTCACTTGCGCGATGTGCTAGATTGTAGTGACTTTAAAGAGGCACGTGGCGGCATTCCTGTAGGCCTTGGTAAGGATATCGCTGGTAAACCGGTGATTACAGACTTGGCTAAGATGCCACATTTATTGGTGGCTGGTACGACAGGTTCCGGTAAATCTGTATGTGTGAATACATTGATTTCCAGTATTCTCTTTAGCCGTAAACCAGAAGAGGTTAAGTTATTACTTATCGACCCTAAGATGGTTGAATTATCTGTGTATAATGGCATTCCTCATTTGATGGCACCAGTTGTAACGGATATGAAAAAAGCAGCTGCTGTATTGCGCTGGGCCGTTCGAGAAATGGAAGCTCGTTACAAGGCGTTTGCTGCATCTGGCAAGCGCGATATTAAAAGTTATAATGAAGCGCATCCTAAGTCGGCAATGCCTCTTATCGTATTGATTATTGATGAGTTGGCGGACTTGATGATGACTGCGCCTGATGATATTGAAGAATCCATTAGTCGATTGGCTCAGATGGCACGTGCTGCTGGTATTCATATGGTACTAGCTACACAGCGTCCATCTGTTAACGTTATTACTGGTTCTATTAAAGCCAACGTGCCAAGCCGTATTTCCTTTGCCGTAGGGTCCCAAATCGACTCTCGTACAATCCTCGATATGGCGGGTGCTGAAAAACTATTAGGCAAAGGTGATATGTTGTTCTCTCCAATTGGGGCTAATAAACCAATTCGTGTACAAGGTGCTTTCATCTCTGATGATGAAGTGGAACATTTGGTAGAGTTTGTAAAACAACAACGAGAACCAGAATACGATGATACGGTAACGGCTGAGGCAGAAAAGGAAACCGCAGCACAAGATAATGATGAACAAGATATTTATCGTGATGAGTTATTAGAACGAGCTGTCAATCTTGTAATGGAATCTGGTCAAGCATCCGTGTCGATGTTGCAACGTAGATTCCGTATCGGTTATACGCGTGCTGCACGCCTTGTAGATACCATGGAGGATCTTAAAATTGTAGGTCCTAATATGGGTAGTAAAGCACGAGAGATTTTAATGAGTCCAGAACAGGTGAAAGCTCGATACTTCTCTGATTCTGAGGAATAGAAAGGGATATACTGTGGCTGAGTTAGGTGAAGAATTACGTCGAGAACGAGTACGTAGAAATCTCACATTTAAAGATATTGAACAAGTACTTCATATTAAAACAACCTATTTAGAAGCCATCGAAGATGGAAACTATGCAGTTATCCCAGGACGTGTATACGCGAAAGGTTTTATTCGCAATTATGGAAATTACCTTGGCCTTGATGGAGATCGCTTAGTGAAGGTTTATCAAAATCAAGTAGGTGAAGTGGATACATTTACAATACGTCCTATTATGCGTCAAAAGAAACAGGAAACCATTAATTCTGTGCAGAGCGAGTACGTTGAGCATCAGATGGCAAAACGTCGTATGTCGCTTGAAACGAGACAGAAAAAGCGACAACGGTCCATTGAACAAGAACGCATTATGCTTGCTATTATTGCCGTATTCATGGTGATATTTTTGATATGGTTGTTTTTATTCTAAGATACATCGTTACAGTTAAAGGAAGGTTATATTGATGGATACATTTTTAGTTACAGAACGCGCAGATATGGAAGCGCGCGGGTGGGCAGAACTCGATTTCGTGCTCATCAGTGGCGATGCGTATGTAGATCATCCATCTTTTGCGCCTGCCGTAATTGGTCGTTATCTAGAATCCAAAGGCTATCGAGTTGGTATTATTGCCCAACCTGATTGGAATGATGTTAGTGCTTTTAAAAAATTAGGGAAGCCTCGTCTTGCATCGCTTGTTACTGCAGGCAACTTGGATTCCATGCTCAATAAGTTTACGGCGGCTAAAAAAATCCGTCGTGAAGATGATTACTCACCGGGAGGTGAGGCAGGACATCGCCCCGATAGAGCGACCTTGGTATACTCTAACCGCATGAAAGAAGCCTTTAGAGATGTGCCTCTTATCATTGGTGGCATCGAGGCTTCATTGCGGCGTTTTGGGCATTATGATTATTGGTCTGATACGGTGCGTCGGTCTATTCTTGTAGACTCTAAGGCTGATGTACTTATATATGGCATGGGTGAATTACAGATTATAGAGTTAGCCGAAGCACTAGATCAAAATCGATTCGAAGAATCATTGCCAAATATACGTGGTATTTGTTATATGTCAAAAGACATACCATCCATTGATTGTGTTGAATGTCCTTCCTTTGAAGAAATCAAGGTAGATAAAATGGCCTTTGCCGATGCTTTTCGCATTCAATATGATGAACAAGATCCATTCTATGGACGACCTATTGTACAAAAACATGGAGATCGCTATGTTGTACAAAATGTACCGGCTTTACCATTAACACAGGAACAAATGGATGCGGCTTATGATTTACCATACACTCGTAAATGGCATCCATCGTATGATGATAAAGGGGGCGTGCCTGCATTAAGCGAGGTGCAGTTTAGCCTCGTTAGTCAACGTGGTTGTTTTGGTAGTTGCTCATTTTGTGCTATTACCAATCATCAAGGCCGTATAATTCAAAATCGCAGCCATCAGTCTTTGATTGATGAAGCTAAGTTGATGATCAATATGGATGGATTTAAAGGCTACATTCATGATGTAGGTGGTCCAACGGCCAATTTCAGACATTTAGCATGCGATAAACAGGCCGTCTTTGGCGCTTGTAAAGGTCGCACCTGTGCGGCGCCGGAACCTTGTGAAAATTTGAATACTAATCACGATGATTACATTGCATTATTGCGCAAGTTACGAAAGTTAAAGGGCGTAAAAAAGGTCTTCGTCAGATCGGGGTTACGTTATGACTATGTTTTAGCCGACAATAACAAAGCCTTTGTAAAGGAACTTTGTCAATATCATGTGAGTGGTCAGCTAAAGGTTGCGCCTGAACATGTATCAAAGCGTGTAACGACTATGATGGGCAAGGCTGGAAAAGAAGAATTCCTGACCTTTAAAAAATGGTTTGAAGAGGCAAATCGTGAATTAGGGAAAAAACAATTTTTAGTTCCTTATTTTATGAGTTCTCACCCAGGATGTACATTAGAGGACGCCATAGAATTAGCTGAATTTTTACGAGATCAGCATATGTATCCTGAACAAGTTCAAGATTTTATTCCTACACCGGGCAGTCTTTCAACGTGTATGTATTATACGGGTATTAATCCTCTTGATGGCAAGCCTGTTTATGTGGCTAAAAAAGGTCGGGACAAGGCTAAGCAACGAGCCTTGATGCAATATAAAAACATTGAAAATTACGACTTGGTAAAAGAGGCTCTTATCGAAGCTAATCGGCGTGATTTAATCGGCTTTGGACCTGAGTGCTTAATTCCACCTAGAGCAATTGGTCTAGGTAAAGTGCAAAATCAAGGACGAAAAAAAACGGCACAATCGAGAGGCGGTCAATCTCGATATGCTCGAAGTGGTTCTCCTTCACAGGTCAATAAGACTAAGGGAGAACGTAAAAGGAGATTTACGCGATGAAACGATGGATGGCATTTATTGTGTTAATGCTTTTTGTCTTAGGTATGATGGGGTATGGCATATACTTTTATCGAGAGGAGCAAATTGAAAAATCAAAAGCGCCTGTACGCGGTGAAATTACGGTTTACACTGACTTACCTAATAACTTAACAACACTATTAGCTGATAAATATTTAGAGGATAAAAACGTAAAAGTTAATATTATGCCACTCACTGAGGAGCAAATGGAACAACGGGTTTCCTCTAAGTTAGCAGATTCATCTGGTGATGTAGTGATTACATCTGAGGATAACCTCGTCATCGGTGCTAGTAAAGATAAGTTTGCTCCTATTGTAAATGAACGCATAGATGAGGTCTTGGATCGCCTAAAGGATTCAAATGGTTACTGGGTCGGCTTATGGTATGATCCTATCGTTTTTGTACAAAATGAATCATTTTACAATAAACTAGGTCAACATATTACGACTTGGGATACCTTGCAAAAGCCTGGGAACTGGCGTGTGGTGATGACAGATTTTGGAGCTTCTCAAAATGCGGCTAATCTTTTGTACAATTTGGTGGAATATAAAGGTGAGCCAGATGCTCTTGCAGATTTATTAGCTTTAAAAACACATGTTATACAACATTCTAAGTTCCTTTCCACACCTGTACGGCTAACAGCTCTTGGTGAATCGGATATTGGCATTGGGAATCTCTCTGATGCACAACAGTACATTCGCCATTCTTATCCTGTAAAAATGATTTATCCTAGTGATGGCACATCATTTTATGTAACAGGTGCAGCAGTACAAAAAGATTCAAAGCATAAAAATGAAAGTATAGAGTTTATTACCTGGTTACTATCTAGTGAAACTGCAAAATATATGATGAATAATAATTTTACCTATATATTTGCCAATCCTGAAGTTACCGAACCCGTAGATGCACTAGGGCGTTCCGTAGTGTTATGGCCTGTTAATGGCGGCTATACAGTGGAGGGAAAAGAACTTTTATTGAATCACTGGGTTAGCCAAGTACGTTTTAGAAAAGATTAATAGAAGAGTATTTCTATAAAATACGTATACAATATAGTTACATTCTATAAATAAGAAAGGATTTAGAATGACCAAATCATTGGGATATATTAGCCTAGGTTGTGCTAAAAATTTAGTAGATACAGAGGTTATGCTTGGATTGTTAAAGGATGATGGTTATACCATTACCGATAATTTACATGAAGCTGACTTAATTATCATAAATACATGTACCTTTATAGAGAAAGCTAAGGAAGAATCTATCAATACGATTCTTGAAGCTGCTCAGTATAAAGAAACTGGTCGTTGTAAAGGCTTAATTGTAGCAGGTTGCTTGAGTCAACAATACCAAGATGAGTTGTTTACAGAAATCCCTGAAATTGATGCCCTTATTGGTACTGGTGCATGGGATCAAGTTATGGTAGCTGTTGATGCGATTGAGCATGGCAATCGTAGCTGCATCATGGAAAACATCACTAATATCTATGATGAACGCATGCCGCGCATCCAAACGACGCCTCGCTACAGTGCGTATGTAAAAATTGCAGAAGGTTGTAACAATGGTTGTACATTCTGTATCATTCCTAAGGTGCGTGGTGCATTTAGAAGTCGTACCATTGAATCTATTAAAGCTGAAGTTGAACGATTAGCTGCGTCAGGGGTTAAAGAAATCGTTCTCATTGCACAAGATACGACTAGCTACGGCATTGATTTAAATAATGGTAAACCATTACTTACAGAGCTGTTAAAAGAATTAACTAAGGTTGAAGGAATCGAGTGGATTCGCATGCTCTATTTATATCCAACATTCTTTAGTGATGAATTGCTTGATATTATCGTCAATGAACCGAAACTTTGCAAATATGTTGATATACCATTACAACATGTAAACAACGATATTCTTAAACAAATGAATCGTCGTGATTCTCGTGAGGATATTGAACAATTATTAAAGAAAATCCGCAATGCACCAACTCATGTTACATTGCGTACATCGATTATTGTTGGATTCCCTGGTGAAACAGATGAACAGTTCCAAGAACTTTGTGAATTTGTGAAGGATATCAAGTTTGATAACATGGGTGTTTTCACATATTCTCAAGAGGAAGGAACTATTGCAGGGGCTCGTGAAGATCAAATACCAGAAGAGGTTAAAGAAGAACGCTATCATACATTGATGTCTATACAAGCGGCTATTTCTGAAGAGAATAACCGCGATTTAGAAGGCACTATTGACTATGCCATGATTGAAGAATTAGAAGAAGGCGATAATGATACTGTTCTTGCAAAAGGTCGATTGAAATCACAAGCTCCAGATGTAGATGGGAACATGTATATCGAAGACTGTGGCGATAAGGTTAAACCTGGAGATATTGTACAGGTACAAGTAGAGCAAGGTTTTGCTTACGATGTAGTAGCTACTATCGTAGAATAATATTGATTGGTGTATTAGGTAATACCACTATTAACACATCTGAAGTGATGGGAGGTATTTACAATGATTGTAGAATTAATTTCTACAGGTTCTGAATTATTGTTAGGGGATACGGTGAACACCAATGTCTCTTGGTTAGCTCAGGAGCTTAATAAATTAGGTTATACCATAGCGTATCAGTCTGTGGTGGGAGACAATCCAGGACGTATGTCTGAAGTGTTTAAAAAAGCGGCACAACGTGCTGATCTCGTGATTAGTACAGGTGGGTTGGGTCCAACTCAGGGTGATATAACACGGCAAGTTTTGGCATCGTCCTTAAATCGCAGTGTCGTATATAATGATGATGCTATGGCTGAGGTGCGACAGTTTTTCAAACGAGTAGGTCGTGAAATGCCCGATGCGAGTCGTAGAGAGGCTATGTTACCTGATGGCTCTAGTGTTTTAACCAATCCTGTCGGTGTTGCACCAGGTGTAGTAACCGTAGATGGCGATGTAACCTATATACTACTACCAGGACCTCCAGGTGAGATGAAGGGGATGTTTACACAAAGTGTAGTGCCTTATCTACATAAGCGTTTTGGTTCACAAGGTGTTGTAACGTCTTATCGCTATGGCGTTTATGATATTCGTGAAATCGATTTAGAAGAACGCGTTATGGATTTGATTAAGCAACAATCAAATCCAACCATAGCTTTGTTAATAAAAAAAGGCTACATTGAATTACGCATTACTGCAAAGGCTTCATCTCTCGATGAAGCACATAGATTGTTGAATCCTTGGGATGAAATCATTCGTCGCCGTTTAGGTTCTTTGATTGGCCGTAAGTTAGATATTTCTATGGAGGAAACACTCGGTAATACGTTAAAAGAATCGTCTGCGACCATTGCTACGGCAGAGTCTTGTACATCTGGTTTAGTTGGTAAACTATTGACAAACGTAAGTGGTAGTAGTGATTACTATATGGGTGGTATTATATCCTATAGCAATGATGTAAAACATCGTGTCTTAGGTGTGCCACAAGATTTACTCGATACATATGGCGCCGTGAGCGAACAAGTAGCCAAAGCGATGGCTGAAGGTGCAAAACGCGTATGCAATACGACATATGCGGTGTCTACAACGGGGATAGCAGGCCCTGGTGGTGGCACACCGGATAAACCAGTGGGCCTCGTTTGGTTTGGCGTAACTGGACCATATGGAACCGTTGCTCACAAAGCCAATCTTATTGGTAATCGAGAAGATATCCGCCAAAGTGCGGCTGAATTAGCATTATACTACATGAATTTGTATATTCAAGAAAAAGGGGATAAATAATGGCTGTTGATGGTAGACAAGCAGCGTTGGATAACGCATTAAAACAAATAGAAAAAGACTTTGGTAAAGGTGCTATCATGCGCCTAGGTGAAGCGGCAGATCGTATGAATGTTGAGGTTATTTCCTCTGGTTCTCTTGCCATTGACCTCGCTGTTGGTGTAGGTGGCTTCCCTCGTGGTCGTGTCATTGAAATTTATGGCCCAGAATCATCTGGTAAAACAACTGTTGCTCTTCACGCTGTAGCTGAAGCGCAAAAACAAGGTGGCGTCGCTGCATTTATTGATGCGGAACACGCAATGGACCCAATCTATGCACGTAATCTTGGAGTAGATATTAATAACTTGTTAATTTCCCAACCAGACAATGGTGAACAAGCCTTAGAAATTACAGAGGCGCTTGTACGTAGTGGTGCTGTAGATATCGTTGTAGTTGACTCTGTTGCCGCATTGGTACCTAAAGCAGAAATTGAAGGGGAAATGGGTGATGCTCACGTAGGTCTCCATGCCCGTTTGATGAGTAAAGCATTGCGTAAATTAACAGGTACTATTAATAAGACAAAAACCGTTGTTATCTTTATCAACCAATTACGTGAAAAGGTAGGCGTAATGTTTGGTAATCCTGAAACAACGACCGGTGGTCGTGCCTTAAAATTCTATTCTTCTGTACGTCTTGATGTGCGTAAGGGCGAATTGATTAAGGCCAATAATGAAAATGTAGGGGCCCGTACAAAGGTTAAGGTTGTTAAGAACAAGGTGGCACCTCCATTCAAAACAGCTGAATTTGATTTGATGTATGGTCAAGGGATTTCCAGAGAAGGTACTCTTATCGATATCGGTACTAATATGGAAATTATTAAAAAATCTGGCGCGTGGTATTCCTATAATGGGGAACGGATGGGACAAGGTAAAGAAGCGGCAAAACAATACCTCTTCGATAATCCTCAAGTAGCTGAAGAAATCGATCGTATCATTCGTGATACATTGGCAGCTGAACCAGAAACATTTGATGTTGTTGGCGAAGATGCTACACCAGAAGAAGATTAATCGATATAGCATATAAAAAAGGGCTACTGTGTAGCCCTTTTTCATTGAGGTTATTATGATAGACGATATGTTTACAGAAGAGGAAAAGCAGGCTGCGTTAGATCAAGCCTATCGATTTCTTGCACAGCGCTTTTTAAGTTCTTATGAGCTGCGCCAAAAGATGAAACGAAAACAGATTCCATCGGATCTCATCGATTACGTAGAAGAGCGATTAATTTACTATGATTACATTAATGATGAGCGTTTAGCGAAACAGGTTGTATCCTATTTGATGAGAGAGCAGAAATATGGTGCATATCTTATAAAGCAAAAAATGAAACAGAGAGGCCTTGATGTGCCTCGTGATATTGAAAATTATGATGAAATGGCAGCCGCTTTTCGAATCGTAGATAAAAAATATGGTGAATCTATAAGCGATATTCCGCGTATAAAAATAATGAATTTCCTAAAAAACAGGGGATTTTCTATGAGCACTATTACTAAGGTTTGCGAGGCCTATCAATCTTGACAGAAAGGGCTTTCAAGCATAAAATTAAAATAGCCTTGTAAACATATAATGTATTATAGGTTATTAATTTAATATGTTAAAAATCAGGAAACAAGGGGCGTAGTGCCCGTATGTGAAGATACAGGAGGTGAGACTGATTTTAGAGTATAGTCTAATTGCAGTAGTAATGGTGCTAATTGGACTAGGTGTAGGCTATTTTTTACGAAAAAATATTGCTGAAGGAAAACTGAATCAAGCTGAGCAAGAGGCTGAGCGCATTGTCGCAAATGGTGAGCGCATGGCCGAGTCTAAAAAGAAAGAAGCTTTATTAGAGGCGAAAGAAGAAATTCATAAGCTCCGTTCTGATGTAGAACGAGAAAATAAAGAGCGTCGTTCTGAATTACAACGTATGGAACGCCGTATTCTTCAAAAAGAAGAATCTTTGGATAAAAAATTAGACAATATTGAGCACAAAGAGGAAGCTTTACATCGTAAAGAAGCTGACTTAGTTCAAAGCAAAGAAAAAATTGATGCTTTGTATGAAAAGCAAATGGCAGAATTAGAACGTATTTCTGGCATGACCTTTGATGAAGCTCGGAACATCTTGTTAACCAATGTAGAACAAGAAATCCGTCATGAAACAGCTATTATGGTAAAAGAAATGGAACAGCAAGCTAAAGACGAAGCTGAGAAAAAGGCTAAGGAAATTATTTCCGGCGCTATTCAACGCTGTGCAGCTGACCATGTCGCAGAAACAACTGTTTCTGTTGTCGCATTGCCAAATGATGAAATGAAGGGCCGTATTATTGGTCGTGAAGGCCGTAATATTCGTGCTCTAGAGACATTAACTGGAATCGATTTAATTATCGATGATACACCAGAAGCTGTTATTCTATCAGGCTTTGATCCAATTCGTCGTGAAGTAGCGCGAATTGCATTGGAAAAATTGATTGTCGATGGTCGAATTCATCCAGCTCGTATTGAAGAGATGGTGGCAAAAGCTCGTAAAGAGGTGGACCAAACAATTAAAGAAGCCGGTGAACAAGCAACCTTTGAGGCTGATGTTCATGGTTTACATCCTGAAATTATTAAAATTTTAGGGCGTTTGAAATACCGTACTAGTTACGGTCAAAATGTATTAAAACATTCTATTGAAGTATCTCATTTAGCTGGTCTTATGGCCGCAGAACTTGGCTGTGATGTGACATTGGCTAAACGAGGTGGTTTAATTCATGATATCGGTAAAGCTCTAGATCGTGAAATCGAAGGTTCCCATGTGGAAATCGGTGTTGATGTAGCTCGTAAGTATCGTGAAAGCGCAGCAGTAATCAACTGTATTGGAGCCCATCATGGTGATGAAGAATTCCAATCCGTAGAGGCTGTTCTCGTAGCAGCAGCAGATGCTATCTCTGCAGCCCGTCCAGGTGCTCGTAGAGAAACCTTAGAAAATTACTTAAAACGATTATCTAAATTGGAAGAAATCGCTGAATCTTTTGAAGGCGTTGAAAAGTGCTTTGCTATTCAAGCCGGTCGAGAAATTCGCGTTGTAGTAAAACCGGATAAGATTGATGAAGCTGAATCTACATTACTTGTTCGGAATATTGTAAAACGCATTGAATCCGAATTAGAATATCCTGGTCAAATCAAGGTAGTTGTTATTCGTGAAACACGCGTTGTTGATTTTGCTAAATAAGCATTATACCCAAAATTGTAGGCTGCAATATTATATTGCAGCCTATCCTTTTTAATTGTAGATTATTATATTAGAGGATTTTTGAAAGTTTTATCGAATATAGAATTATAGACCCTTTTTTCTATGATTGTATAGTCGATAAAATATAAAAATTAAAAGGAGGTGTTCTGGTGAGTCGATATTTTGAAAATGAATTAATTGAACAAATTAAAGATGCCAATGATATCGTATCCGTTGTATCAGAACACGTTACATTAAAGAAAAAAGGTAAGAATTATTGGGGTTGTTGTCCGTTTCACAATGAGAAGACGCCATCCTTTAGTGTGGCTCCTGACAAGGGGTTTTATTATTGTTTTGGTTGCCATGCATCGGGAAATGCCATCAAGTTTTTGATGGAACTGGAAGGAATTACCTTTGTCGAGGCCTTGGAACGGCTTGCTAATCGAGCTAATATACCATTGCCAGAAGCAAAGCTTTCACCACAGGTGCGAGCTAGAGAGGAACGGCGAAAGAAATTATATGAGGCCTGTGATTTAGCGGCCAATTTCTTTCATAATTGCTTGCTTAAAACATCATATGGTAAGGCCGGATTAGAGTACCTAAAAAAGCGGGGACTCACAGATGAAACCATAGAAAAGTTTAGACTTGGATTTGCCCCTGATGGTTGGGACAGGTTGTATAAGGCTTTTAGAGAACGGGGCATTGAAGAATCTATTTTGCTTGAACTTAATTTAATTCGCAAGAATGATAAAGGTCAGGCCTATGATTTCTTCCGTAATCGGGTCATGTTTCCAATCATGGACGGTAAAGGTCGTGTTGTCGGCTTTGGGGGCCGTGTTATGGATGATAGCACGCCGAAGTATTTGAACTCTCCTGAATGCCAAATCTTTGAAAAGGGTAAAATTCTATTTGCCTTTGATAAGGCTTATAAATCGATACGCGAAGAAAAACAAGCCATATTAGTAGAAGGCTATATGGATGTTATTTCTGCTCATAATAAGGGCGTAACCAACGTAGTTGCTTCGTTGGGGACGGCATATACAAAGGATCATGGTCACATCTTGATGCGCCAAGCAGATGAGATTATATTGGCTTACGATATGGATGGCGCTGGCCGCCAGGCTGCTGCGCGTGCTATTGAATTACTACAGAATACGGATTTTAAGGTTCGCGTGTTGGCTATGCCTGATGGCAAGGATCCTGATGACTATGTGCGTAATCACGGCGGCAAAGCTTTTAAGGAATTAGTAGAAAAGGCTGTTAAGCCGCTCGATTATTTATTAAGTGAGTCTCTTATTAAGCATGATACGAATGATGCAGAAGGCAAACAGGCGGTTATGCAAGATATATTCCCTTATATTGCGAATATTCATAGTCAAACGATTCGAGACGATGCATTAAAGGCCTTAGCATTGCCATTATGGTTAGATAACAGTACTATATTCCGCTATTTTAGAAATTATACCCAAAAGGGGAATATTGAATTAGTCGATGAAAAGATTACACAGCCTAAGAAGATTGTCAGTGGTGATGAAGAGTTATTGATGGCTCATGTCATTACAGATTCAAAGGCTTTACAAGAGGTAGTACAATATTTACCGCTTGAGGACTTTCAAAATATTCAATATCGGGGTATAATAGAAAAGATATACACCTTATTTACTCAAACAGGTCAATATCAGCCGGAATCTGTGGAGGACGTATTGACGCCTCAAGAATATGAAATTTTTTCACGGCTTATGATAATTGAGGCAAATGAGGCTGTACCTGTACTTATCCGTAAAATACGGCTACATTCCCTACGGGAACAATATAAAATGCACTCAATTTTGGCCGATCAATTAAAACGTGCAGGAGATTCGGCATTTATTAGCGAATTACATAAATGTCAGGAAATACAAAATCTAATTAGAGAATGGTCTAAATAGTAAGTAATAAAGGAGAGCGCTGTGGCTAAGAAAGTACAAAAAAGTCAAATAGAGGAGATTGTGGCACAACTTCTTGAAAAAGGCCGTAAAAGCGGTGTGTTGACACAATCAGAAATTTCAGATGCTCTTCATGAGCAAACTGATTTAACAGCAGAACAATTAGATGATATTTATGTTACTTTTAACAAACTAAATATCGAAGTTGTTCCAGATGTTGAGGACGATGATAAAGACGATGCCCTTGAACCTGATGATGATGTCGATGAGGACCGTGATGCTGCGTCTGAAAAAAATATCTCCATTGACCTAAGCGTAGATGCTAGTGTTAATATCGACGATCCAGTTCGTATGTATTTGAAAGAAATTGGTCGTGTTCCATTGCTTTCAGCTGACGAAGAAATCGTATTAGCAAAACAAATTGAAGCAGGGGCAGAGGAAGATGCTACATATAAAGAAATTCAACTTAGCAAAAAGGCTAAGAAGAAATTGGTAGATGCTAACTTGCGCCTTGTTGTAAGTATTGCTAAACGTTATGTTGGCAGAGGCATGTTATTTTTGGATTTGATTCAAGAAGGTAACTTGGGCCTTATCAAAGCGGTCGATAAATTCGACTATACAAAAGGTTATAAATTCTCCACCTATGCAACATGGTGGATTCGTCAAGCGATTACGCGGGCTATTGCAGACCAAGCGAGAACAATACGTATTCCAGTTCACATGGTTGAAACTATCAATAAATTGATTCGTATTTCCCGACAATTATTGCAAGATAAAGGCAGAGAACCAACGCCAGAAGAAATTGCAGAAGGTATGGGTATCACTGCGGAACGTGTTCGTGAAATTCAAAAAATTGCACAAGAGCCAGTATCTTTGGAAACACCAATTGGTGAAGAAGAAGACTCCCATTTGGGCGATTTCATCGAAGACCAAGATGCGGTGGCACCAGATGATGCGGCTAGCTACATCTTGTTGCAAGAACAAATCGAAGACGTTTTCACATGCTTAACAGACCGTGAACAACAAGTATTGATTTTACGTTTTGGCTTGAAAGATGGCAAACCACGTACTCTTGAAGAAGTAGGCCAACACTTTAACGTAACTCGTGAACGTATTCGTCAAATCGAAGGTAAGGCGTTAACAAAATTACGTAATCGTGGTAAGCGCGATAAAATTAAAGATTTCTTATAAGAATGTCTTAACCATTAGGGGTGCTGTACATATACATGTATGGCAGCCCTTTTGTGCTATAATAAAAGTAATATAATACACTAAGTTTTTAGATATATAGGGGATAACATGTATACTGTTAGCAAACGTTTAGAGGTGAGTGCATCTCATCAATTACAATTAGATTATCCGAGTAAATGTCAGAATTTACATGGGCACAATTGGATTATAACCGTTCATGCGCGTAGCGAAGAATTAGATCATAATGGCATGGTGATTGACTTTACGATTATTAAAGAAAAGATTCATGGCCGTCTTGATCATAAACATATTAATGACGTATTAGGGGATATTAATCCTACTGCAGAAAATATGGCGAAATGGATTGCCGATGAATTAGGCCCAAAATGTTTTAAGGTAGAGGTTCAAGAGTCAGAAGGAAATGTTGCTATCTATGAACGTGATTGAACTATTTTCCTCCATTGATGGAGAAGGGAAACGGCAAGGATTTTTGACTACCTTTTTGCGCCTCCATGACTGTAATATTCGCTGCTCTTATTGCGATACATTGTATAGTTATGGTCCCGAAAGCACTTTTGAAAGCATGAGTGTTCAGGCTGTAGCTGATGTGATTGAACAATTAGAAAATCATCGCATCACCGTTACCGGTGGAGAACCGCTTTTACAGGAATCGGCCATTATTGAACTTATTGATGAGTTAACAAGACGTAATGCGCAATATGATTTTAATATAGAAACAAATGGTACAATCATACCCAGCTTTCACAGAGATAATGTATGGTTTACTTATGACTATAAGACGCCGTCATCCTTAGCAGAAGATGCTATGAACTTAGATATATTCAAGGTAGCTACACCTGCGGATATCATTAAATTCGTAGTTGGTTCTATGCAAGATTTAGACCGTATGGATGAAATTCTAAAAACATATCCTACGGATGCGCAGATTTTCGTGTCTCCTGTATGGGGCAATATTGAAGGGGCTATGATTATTGAGTATATGAAAGCCCACAATTGGCAGAACGTTAGATTTCAGCTACAAATTCATAAATTTATTTGGGACCCTGATGCGAAAGGAGTATAACATGGACACAAAACGAATCGAATCATTGGTGTATCAATTACTGGAAGCATTGGGAGAAAATCCAGACCGCGAAGGCCTCGTAGAAACCCCAAAACGGGTGGCCCAAATGATGGAAGAAATGTTTGAAGGCATCCAATATACGAATGCAGACATTGCGGATATGTTTGGTAAAACCTTTGACGTCGATACAAACCAAATGGTAATTGTAAAAGATATTACTTGCTTTTCCCATTGTGAACATCACATGGCCTTGATGTATGATATGAACATCAGCATCGGCTATATTCCTCGTGGCCGTGTCATCGGCTTGTCCAAAATGCCACGCATTGCAGAAATGTGTTGCAAACGATTACAACTACAAGAGAAAATCGGTGAAGACATTGCCGAAGTCATCTCCATTGCCACCGGCACCGACGACGTCATCGTCCACATCACAAGCTCCCATAGCTGCGTCAGCGCCCGCGGCGTAAAATCCGCCAACAGCAAAACAACCACCCTCGCCACCAAAGGCGTCTTCCAACAAGACGACATGATCAACCGATTCCTAACACTCAAAAACGCATAAGACAGTTATCCTGTCTAATCCCGGAGCACTGTCTGGGCCCAGGGCACTGTGAATACTGAAAACTCTTAGGTACTCAGTTGTCGTATAGTAACAAAAAGAAGGCTTGTCCAAACAACTTTGTCTGTCTAAGCCCGGAGCCCCGTAGATACTGAAAATTTCTTGCTCGCATAGATGTCGAAGTGTAACGGAAAGGTACCGTCCACAAACGATTTTTCCTGTTTAATCCGGGACTCCCGTAGATGCTGTAAATTCTTTGCTCACGGAATATAGGATAGAGTAGAACATGCAGTTCCTCTCAAACGACTTTGCTAAGTCGAGGCCCTAGGCCGAAGACTGTTAAGGCGGTGGAGGCTTGAGAGGAACTGCATGTTCGGAAATAACCTAGTTGACGTAAGCAAGAATTTTCAGTATAATTTTATACGCAAGCTTGGGCCTATAGCTCAGGGGTAGAGCAACCGGCTCATAACCGGTCGGTCCCTGGTTCGATCCCAGGTGGGCCCACCAAACTTGTATAAATTGAATCAATGAAACCTGCTCCGACTGGAGCAGGTTTTTTGTTATAATATAGATATGAAGAATAGATAGTATGAAGGTCGGTGGACCTGTTAGTATACGAGGTAGTTATGAAAGCAAGACCTATGATGGATCGTTTAGAGGCGGTCTTTGATATCGTTCCCCATGCAGAAGCTATTGCAGATATTGGAACGGATCATGGTTATTTAGCTGTTGAGTTAATTGTGAGAGGCAAGGCCAAACGCGTTATCGCTGGTGATGTTCATAAGGGCCCTTTGGAATCGGCCAAGTCCTATGTTACATCTCGAGGGCTTAGCAATGTGATCGACTGCCGCCTTGGTGACGGTTTGCAAGTTACTAAAAAGGGCGAATTAAACGGCGCCATCTGTTGCGGTATGGGTGGGTTTTTAATGCGCGATATCGTTGAGAACGGTCCAGAACCGCTGGAGTTTTATGTGTTACAACCTCAGAATGGCCAAGCCGAATTACGCCAATATATGGTGGAAAAAGGATACCGTATTGTCAAAGAAATTATCATGAAGGATATGGGTAAAATGTACACTGCATTTGTAGCCGTTCGTTCTGACTGTATCGATACATATGGTGACAATGCTAGCTATTCGATTCATTCTGACGATGCTCTTTATGATACATTGCCAAAGACCTCTATTCTTTGGGCTGCAGGGGCTTTATTAGCCAAAGAGAAACCTGCATTGTGGAATGAATATGTAGATTTTTTGATATATCAACGGCAATGTGCGTTGGATGGCATGACAGTGGAACTTTCACATACGGAGAAATATAAACAATTACAACATGAAATAGATGAATTAGCCAGCCTGCGCTAATTATCGGTTAGGAGTGATACGATGGTGTTAGCAAAACAAATTATAGAATCGATGGAACAATGGGCACCGCCTCATTATGCTGAGTCATGGGATAATGTAGGCCTTATGGTGGGTTCGAAACAACGCGATGTATCCAAAATCATTACGACTCTTGATATTACACCTGAGGTCATAGAGTATGCGATATCTGAACAGGCCCAAATGATCATTAGTCATCATCCATTTATTTTTAAAGGTTTGAAATCATTATATTTAGATAGTCCTCAAGGAAGATTAATCGAGAAACTGATAAAAAATGATATTGTTGTATATAGTGCACATACGAACTTAGATATTACCATTGGCGGGCTCAATGATATGTTGGCGAACCGATTAGGATTGACGAATGTGAGAGGCTTTGTTCCGACCGGTTCTGATATGGTATATAAAATTACTACCTTTGTGCCGACCGATACTGCTGATGCAGTACGTGAAGCAATGGCTAGTGCTGGTGCTGGTAGTATTGGCAATTACGAATCATGTAGCTTTAGTTTTGCAGGTGAAGGTCGATTTAGAGGTAATGATGAATCTCATCCGGTCATTGGTGAAGCTGGAACATTGACGGTTGTACCAGAGGTGGCCGTTAATGTCATCGTAGATGGTGCTCATAAACAGGCTGTTATCAATGCTATGAAAGAGGCTCACCCTTATGAAGAGGTGGCATACGAAGTATTTATGTTACATGAACCTAATGTAGGTCGTACATTGGGTCGTATCGGTGAATTGCCTGAGACTATGGATTTTGAAAGCTTCCGCGAGCACCTCCAAGAATCTTTGCCACATGCTAATCTTAGATTTGGAGGCATTAAAAAAGATTCTATTAAAACGATAGCCCTTTGCTCTGGTGGTGGTGCAGAGTTTATCAAAAATGCAGTTAAGGCTGATGCATATGTAACAGGAGATGTAAAATACCATGATGCACAGCTAGCTAAAGAACTAGGTTTACTCGTCGTAGATGCAGGCCATTTTGGTACGGAAGAGATTGTGGCTGATGGTATCCGCGATTATTTACGAGACCAATCTGACAAAGGTGGCTGGGATATTACTGTACAATCCTTTGAGAACCAAGCAGATTTTTTCTTTGAATAAAAATCTATTTTAATAGTAAATTTCGATATTCTTGCATAGTATATACAGCTATGATAAACTGAATTGAAGCAAGTATGAAAGACGGTTGCGAGTCCATTGGACTCGAGGAAAGTCCGAGCTCCATAGGGCAGGATGCCAGATAACGTCTGGCGAGGGTGACCTTAGGGAAAGTGCCATAGAAAAGGAAACCGCCACGTCAGTGGTAAGGGTGGAAAGGTGAGGTAAGAGCTCACCAGCAGTCTGGTAACAGGCTGGCTCGGTAAACCCCATCCGGAGCAAGACCGAATAGGGAAGGGTTAACGGTGGTCCCGCCTACCTTCCGGGTTGTGTCGCTCGAGCGTGCAGGCGACTGTACGCCTAGAAAGATAATCGTCACCGCGCAAGCGGAACAGAACTCGGCTTAATGATTGCTTGCTTCTTATATAGTTTATAATATGTAACACATAAAGGAGGCCTTTCAATGGCTATTACTGCTATTACAAGCGTAGAACAATTTGATGAATTAGTATTAGGTTCTAAAGAGCTCGTTATTGTAGATTTTTGGGCTGGCTGGTGCGAACCTTGCACAGTTATGCGTCCAGAAGTAGAAGCTGTAGCAGAAAAATTGGACGGCCGCGTTAAATTCTTCAGCGTAGATGCAGAAGATAAGGCTTTGCGTCCTATTCTTTTAAAAGAAGATGTAGAAGGTATTCCTTCCATGGCATTCTTTAAAGAAGGCAAACTATTAGATCGTCTTGCGGGTTACAAAAAAGCTGCTGTATTAGAATCTTTGATCAATGAAGTGATTAAACAATTCTAATTGATGAGAACACCTAACTGGATAATAGTAGATATTATCTAGCTAGGTGATTTTTTTATCAATTTTTTTGATATATATACATAATGTCATAGTTTTATGTAATTTAAAATGATATAATAAGTTAATCGAGATAATATATCTCTCAATAGTTATAGTTGATTAGGTAATATATACATATTGCTGCAAAGTTGTTGTAAGGAGGCTGTATTCCATGAAAAATCGTGTGAACAGTTTATGGACTCTCTTCCAAGAGAGACGTCTCAGTCGACGTACATTTATGAAATCTTGCGTGGCGTTGACTGCTATTCTAGGGTTGCCACCTACTATGCTTGATACAGTTGTAAAAGCTGCAGAAACAACAGAATTACCTACTGTAATCTGGCTTCATGGTCACGAATGTACCGGTTGTAGCGAATCCTTTATTCGCTCTTCCTCACCATTTACATCCGATGTGATCTTGAATATGATTTCTTTGGAATATGATGATACATTGGCTGCAGCATCTGGAGAACCTTTAGAGGAACACCTTAAAAAAATCATTGCTGAGAAAAATGGCAAATATATCCTCGCTGTTGAAGGTGGGGTTCCATTGGATGAAAATGGTATCTACTGTACAGTAGGTGGCCGTACATTTAAGGAATCTTTATTAGAAGCTGCTAAAGGCGCTGCTGCAATTATCGAGTATGGTTCTTGTGCATCTTGGGGCGGTATTCAAGCGGCAAAACCAAATCCAACAAATACAGTGTCTGTATCCTCTGTTGTATCTGGTAAACCTATTATTAAAGTTCCTGGCTGTCCTCCAATTCCAGAGGTTATGACTGGTGTAGTTATGCACTACGCATTATTTGGTCAAATTCCTCCTTTGGATTCTCAAGGCCGTCCTAAACAATTTTATGGCAATCGCATTCACGATACTTGCTACCGCCGTGCGTTCTTTGACTCCGGTTTATTCGTTGAAGAATTTGACGATGATGCATCCAAAGCTGGTTGGTGCTTATATAAAGTAGGTTGTCGTGGACCTCAAACATATAATTCTTGTGGTAATTTGCGTTGGTGGAATGGTTTGTCCTATCCAATTCAATCCGGTCACGGTTGTATTGGTTGCTCTGAAAAAGGCTTCTGGGATAACGATGTATTCTACAAACGATTACCAGATATTCCATTGGCAAACACCATTACTACAGCTGATACAATCGGCACAGTAGCTGCTGTTGGTGCTACCGCTGCAGTTATCGTACATGGTGCTGCAACTCTTACGCGTAATAAAATTCTTGATATGAAAGAAGAAAAACGCTTGAAAGAACAAGGCTTATGGGATGAAAAGAAACATAATAATGGAGGAGGTCACTAATGAAACGCGTAGTAGTAGATCCGATTTCCCGTATTGAAGGTCATTTACGGGTAGAAATAAAAGTTGATGAAGCAAGTGGTAAGGTAGAGGACGCATTGTCCTCTGGTACTGCTTGGCGTGGCATCGAACTTGTTGCAAAGGACCGCGATCCTCGTGACCTTTGGGCATTTGTGCAACGTATTTGTGGCGTATGTACAACAACACATGCATTGGCAGCGTTACGTGCTGTAGAAGATGCAATTGGTATTTCCATCCCTAAAAATGCAAACTACATTCGTAATATCATGCATAGCTCTTTAGATGTGCATGACCATCTCGTGCATTTCTATCATTTACATGCACTTGACTGGGTTAGCCCAGTAGCTGCACTTAGTGCGGATCCAGCTAAAACGGCACAATTACAAAATGACGTATTAGCTACTTATAATGTAAGCGGTCTAGCGCCAGCTGAAACAGCATCTAAAGATTCTGCATATCCTAAGGAATTCCCTAAAGCTACAACTGCTTACTTTACAGCTGTACAACAAAAGGTAAAGAAAATCGTAGAATCTGGCCAATTAGGCATTTTCTCTGCTCAATGGTGGGATCATCCTGATTACCAATTATTGCCACCAGAAGTTCATTTGATGGCCGTATCTCATTACTTGAATATTCTAGACCGTCAACGTGACGTAGTTATTCCTCACGTTGTATTCGGCGGTAAAAACCCTCATCCACACTATATTGTAGGTGGTATGCCATGTTCTATTTCTATGAATGACATGAATGCACCTATCAATACACAGCGTCTTGCTGCTGTAGAACAATCTATTGCATTGGCTAAGGATTTAGTAAGTAATTTCTACTTGCCTGATTTATTAGCTATCGGCAAAATTTACGTTGAAAAAGGCATGGTCGATGGTGGTGGCCTTGCGAAAAAACGCGTTATGTCTTATGGCGATTATCCTGATGATGCGTATACAGGCATTTCTGATGGCGATTACCATAAAAAATGTATCGTTCGCTCTAATGGTGTTGTAGAAAACTTTGCATTAGGTGTAGATAAAGCTACATTTATCCCATTAGAAGGTAAGGATTTCATGGATCCTCAATACCTCAGTGAAGAGGTTGATCACTCCTGGTTCGCATATCCAGATGGCACTAGCACACTTCATCCACTCGATGGTGTGACAGACCCTAAATTTACAGGCCCTAAATCTGGTACAAAAGAAAAATGGGAATACCTTGATGAAGATAAAAAATATTCTTGGATCAAGTCCCCAACTTTCAAAGGCAAAACAGCAGAAGTGGGTCCACTAGCTAAATATATCGTTGTATATACAAAAGTTAAACAAGGTATTATCACTGACCCAACATGGGCTGAATCCATGATGGTTCGTCAAATCGATACAGTATCCCAAGTGTTAGGTGTGCCTGCTCATGTATGGATGACAACAATGGTTGGCCGTACTGCATGTCGTGGCCTTGATGCACAAGTGGCTTCTAATATTAGCCAATACTTCTTTGATAAACTCGTAGCTAATATCAAAAATGGTGATACTACGGTTGCGAATACATCTAAATTTGAACCAAATAAATGGCCTAAAGATGCTAAGGGCGTTGGTCTTGTAGAAGCACCTCGCGGTGGTTTGGGTCACTGGATTCATATTAAAGATGGTCGTTCTGCAAACTATCAATGTATCGTACCATCTACATGGAATGCATGTCCTAAGACAGCAGCTAACGAACATGGTGCCTACGAAGATTCTATGATTGATACACATGTTAAGATTGCAGATAAACCTCTTGAAATCTTGAAAGTTATCCATTCCTTTGACCCATGTCTCGCATGTGCAACCCATTTATACAATAAAAAAGGCGAGAAAATTGTTTCCGTCAACACAGATGCATTGTGTAAATAAAGGGTGGTGGGCTTATGTTAATACATACTGACAAAAAAGCGTATGTCGTATTTAGTTTATGGCTGCGCATATTCCACTGGACAATGGTGCTTTCCGTAACAGCTTTGTTCTGGACTGGCCTTTATATTGGTGACCCAGGATTTGCAGCTATTACAGGACATCCGGAACCAACATTTGCCATTGATGGCTGGTTCTCTATGGAAACGATGCGCCGTATCCACTTCATTGCGGGTGTTATTTTGACATTCTCCTTTATATTCCGATTTGCTGGTGCACTTTGGAATCGCGGAGATAGATTACTACCTAAATTCCGCCAAAAACGGTATTGGTATGGCCTTCGTGAAACGACATTGCACTATTTGATGATTCCACAAAAGCATGAACATCACTGGTTGCGTAACTCCTTGGCGAGAACTGCGTATATGATGGTGTACATCATGTTCTTCTTTGAAATCATCACAGGTTTTGCAATGTATGCCATGATTGATCCTAATGGTATTATAGGGACTCTCTTTGCACCGATTATTACGCTATTTGGTGGTGAATATAAAGTTCATATTATCCATCACTATATTGCATGGGGCTTCTTATTCTTTACCATCATTCACGTGTACATGGCATTTAGAGAAGATGTTATGGAAGAATCTGGCGAAGTATCCGCTATGGTTTCAGGCATGAAATATTATGCTCATGATCCTATCGATATTGAAGACCTTAACGGTAAACGCCGTCGTGGTGAACGTATCGATAAACCATCTGGTACTACATATCGTCCAAGCAATCCTGACGATCCACGAGAAAAGGAATTACAAGATGACTAATATAACCACTGAAGAACAATTTGGTGGCATAGAATACGCGGGCTCTGAGAGCCCGCGTATTGATTTACATGCCATTTATGATGATTATGAGAATTCTATTGTCGTCCTTGGGGTAGGTAATATTTTGCTTACTGATGAGGGCCTTGGAGTTCATGTTGTAGAAGATCTGAAAGCTAATTATACTTTCACCCCTCAAATAAGCTTGATTGATGGCGGAACGATGGGCATGGAATTATTGACCTATATGCGGGGCATGAAGAAAATTCTCTTGATTGATGCCGTCAATGGTGGCGAAGCCCCTGGTACCATCTATGAGTTTCCACATCGCGAATTAGAACAATATTTTACGGACCATATTTCGGTTCATGAAGTAGGCATGCAAGATATATTGCGCATTCGTGCCATTCAAGAAAATCCATTGGAAGATGCCATTGTTATAGGTGTTGAACCAGAATCATTAGAAGTTGGTTTTGAACCTAGCGCGCCTGTACAAAAGGCATTGCCTGAGGTAAAGGAACGGGTTCTACGTGTTCTTCGTGAATGGGGCGTACAAAGCGAACCTAAATAAACTGATATGTTTATAGATAGATAAGAATAGATTGATAGGATGAGAAAGGAGGGGCACTATGATTGAAAATTACAATAATGTACGGGCCGTTCTAAATGAGTTGCGTCAAGCACTAAAGCAATTACGTGAAACTGGTGCAACCTATTCCATATATATTGAGAAGACCGGCCTTGCGGAAGAGGAGCAAGTAGAGGTGCTAGAAACTTTGGGGCGTGGACATATTACGATTACCTTCAATGAAACAGATCAACCTGTAGAATGGTATGAATCTCAATTTTCTGGCATTTGGGTTGGTACCTATAAAAATGGTCGTGATGACTCAATCCTACATACGGTAGAGGTCGCTCGTTACCCTGAAGTAGTAGGTGCTTTTGATGAAGATATCGTGACAGCAGAAGAAGATCTTACGACATGGATTGATGCTGCTGGACTATAAAACAAATAGTTTAATGCCTATATATATGATATGCGTAAAAGTGTATAAATATAACATTTTAATAAATGCATGTTTTATTAATAAGTAAATACGATAAAAGTGAAATGTGAAGAGAATGAACCTCAAAATTCCAGAGGATAGCATAATTACTGGATTTATGAGGTTCATCTTTTCTATTGTTAACCTTTTAAATTTGCCTATATTGACTATTTAACGCTAAAATATAGAAGTAATCGACGGAGGATATATGTTAGTTTCAATTGTTGTACCTGTATATAATGAAGAAGAAAATATAGCTATTTTTTACAATGCCGTAACAAAAGTTATGACAGGTCTACCATATGAATACGAACTTATCTATGTTGATGATGGATCTACGGACTCGTCTGTTGTCGTTTTGCGTGAGATTGCAAAACTTGATACGCGAGTTAAGGTCGTGTTATTGGCACGGAACTTTGGTCATCAGACTGCGTTGACATGTGGTCTTGATTATGCCAAAGGTGATGCGGTCATCACCATGGATGGTGATATGCAACATCCGCCGGCTTTGATTCCAGAACTGATACGTTTGTGGGAGGCTGGTTATGATGTGGTACGTACCATACGCGACTCTACGGAGGATGCCAGCTGGGCAAAATCCTTCACTTCTAAATATTATTATAAACTGATGAATAAAATGGCAGATGTTCCCATCGTAGAAGGGGGATCTGATTTTCGTTTAATGAATCGTAAGTCGCTAGAAACGTTGAAACATTTCCGTGAACACGGACGTTTCTTGCGTGGCATCGTGGGCGCTCTTGGCTATCGTCAAGCGGAACTTCACTTTGTTGCGCCGCCTCGCTTTGCAGGGGTTTCGAAATTCAGTGTGCGCAAAATGATTCGCTTTGCCCTTGATGGGGTAACAGCGTTTTCTCGCGTTCCATTGCGTGCGGCTTTGTATGTAGGTGTCCTATGTGGTGGCTTGAGTTTTCTCTTAATACTACATTTGCTCTACGTGTACTTAACGGGTCAAGCATTAAACGGGTGGACCACCTTGGGCGTGTCCATATTATTTATTGGTGGTATCCAATTAGTCGGACTTGGTATCATCGGCGAATACGTAGGACGCGTATTCGAAGAGGTAAAACAACGTCCATTATATTGGGTGAAAGCTGCTATAAATTTTGATGGTGAGAATCCAGAAATAGCTTATGAACCATCAAAAGCTGATATATTTATAGCCAATCAAGTACCTGGCCCTGAAGAAGATAAAGACTAGCTGTATTTGTTGGATGCAAATAGAGAGACGGTTAGTATATTTTGAATAAGTAAACTCACTTTGAAGTTTTAGGAAGGAAGAATATGAAGTCAAAATATAGTAAGAGTAAAATTGCGGCATTAACATTAACATTTGTATGTGCTACCACTGCGATGGCAAGCGCTACAACATTACAATATGGTGATAAAGGTAGAAACGTAATTGCTGTACAACAACAATTAATTAAACACGGTTACAATGCAACCGATAAAAATGGTGTGTATGGTAAGGAAACAAAATGGGCTGTGCGCCTATTCCAACAAGATCGTGGCTTACCTGTAGATGGTATTATTGGACCAGCAACGTACAATGCGTTGATGGGTGCTCCTCGCACAACTAAAGCAGTATTGTCCAATAATGCAGCTACAAAAGCAGTGGCAACAAAATCTGCTTTCACAAATCAAAATGCACAATCTAGACGTCTTGCAGGCCAAAACGTTAAGTTGAATAATTTGAAAAAGGTACAAACGCCAAACAATATTCATGCTATTTTGGCAGAAGCCGATAAATACCGCGGTGTTCCTTATGTATTTGGCGGTACTACACCAAGTGGTTTTGACTGCTCTGGTTATGTTAAATACGTATTTGCAAAACAAGGTATTTCCTTGCCACGCTTAGCGGATGAACAATACAACGTAGGTGTTGAAGTGTCCCGTGCGAACCTTAAAGCTGGTGACTTGGTGTTCTTCGAAACGTATGAACCTGGTCCATCTCATTCCGGTATTTATATTGGCAATGGTAAATTTATCAGTGCTACATCTAGCCGTGGCGTAGCCGTAGCGGATCTTGATACTGGCTATTGGGGCGAACGCTACATCGGTGCTAAACGCGTTATATAATATATGGTTTCTCCTTGAAGAAACATCGATATATGAGCCATAAAAAGGGGCTATACGAATCAATTAAGTTTTGTTGATTTGTATAACCTCTTTTTTTCATCTTATTTTAGACAACTAGATGGAATAGAGAGTGCTAATGGAGGTTAATTATATCCAGATATATAGAGGTTATAATAGATTTTCTATTGTTTTTACGTTATAATTAAGAGTAAATTATTTTAGGAGGAATATACACATGAAAGGTAATGAACTGCGTCAAGCATACTTGCAGTTTTTTGAAAGCAAAGGACATTTAAAATTAGATAGTTTTTCTCTTATCCCAGAAAACGATCCGTCTCTATTATTGATCGGGGCAGGTATGGCGCCATTAAAGCCTTTCTTTACAGGTAAATTGGTACCTCCTTGTCATCGTATTACAACAAGCCAAAAATGTATGCGTACAGGTGACCTTGAAAACGTAGGTCGCACAGCACGTCACCATACATTCTTTGAAATGCTTGGTAACTTCTCCTTCGGTGATTACTTCAAAAAAGATGCTATTCACTGGGCATGGGAATTCCTAACAGAGGTTATTAAACTCGACAAAAATAGATTATATGTCACTGTATATCCAGATGACCAAGAAGCATATGATACATGGCACAACGATTGTGGCGTAGAAGAAAGCCACATCACACGCCTTGAAGATAACTTCTGGGAAATTGGTGAAGGTCCATGTGGTCCAGATAGCGAAATCTTCTTCGACCAAGGCCCTGAACATGGTTGTGATGATCCTAACTGTGCACCTGGTTGTGACTGTGACCGTTACCTCGAAATTTGGAACCTCGTGTTCACTCAATTCAATAAAATGCCAGATGGTTCCTATGAGCCATTGCAACATAAAAACATCGATACTGGCGCCGGTCTTGAACGATTGGCTTCCGTATTGCAACATTGCAAAACAAACTTTGAAACAGATTTGATTTTCCCAATCATAGAAGCGACTGCAAAACGGGCTGGTGTTAAGTATAACGAAGACCCAAATACAGATGTATCCTTGAAGGTTATCGCTGACCATGCTCGTGCTGTAACTGCATTGATTTCCGATGGTGTATTACCATCCAATGAAGGCCGCGGTTACGTATTGCGTCGTATCTTGCGCCGTGCTGTACGTCATGGCCGTTTGCTTGGTATCGAAGGTCTATTCTTAACTCCGTTAATTGATGTAGTTGTAGATATTCTTGGCCCTGGTATCAAATCCATCGCTGAAAAACAAGACTTCGTTAAACGTGTCGTTCAAAACGAAGAAGAACGTTTCAATCAAACATTGGAACAAGGCCTTGAATTATTGAATTCCTTGATTGATACATTGGCTGCCGAAAAAGCAACTGTAGTTCCTGGTACAGAAGTATTCAAACTATACGATACATACGGATTCCCTTGGGAATTAACAGAAGAAATCGCATCCGAACGCGGTTTCACAATCGACCATGAAGGCTTTGACGCTGCCATGAAAGAACAACGTGAACGCGCTCGTGAAGCTCGCGTAAAAGAAGATGCAAAGGTAGCTACACCAGATATTACATTCTTAAAAGACGAAGAACTTGTAGAAAATGAAGCGGAAACTGCATCCTCTGTATTGATGCTTGGTAAAGGCTCTGAACGCTTGCAAACAGCTGTTGATGGCGATGAAATCACCGTTATTGTACGCACTACACCATTCCATGCTGAAGGGGGCGGTCAATTAGGCGATACAGGCTTCATCGTAGGCCCAATGGGTAAGGTAGAGGTTCATAATACAAAACGCTTGCCTGAAGGGACTGTATATCACATCGGTACTGTTGTAGAAGGTTCCATCTCCGAAGGTGATGATGTAACACTTGAAGTAGATACAGCACGTCGTGCAGCGATGGCTCGTAACCATACAGCAACTCACTTGTTACATGCTGCATTAAAACGCGTACTTGGTGAACATGTTAACCAAGCAGGTTCTTTGGTAACACCAGATTACTTGCGTTTCGACTTCACACATTTCTCCCCTGTAACACAAGAGGAACTTGATCAAATCGAAGCCCTTGTAAACGAAGAAATTCTTAAGGCCACAGATCTTGCTATTGCTGAAATGTCTATGGACGAAGCAAAAGCAAAAGGTGCTATGGCACTCTTTGGCGATAAATATGGCGATGTAGTTCGCGTAGTAGAGGTTCCTGGATTCTCCGTTGAATTATGTGGCGGTTCCCATGTAGGCAATACAGCTTTCATCAGTTCCTTCCGTTTGACATCTGAATCCGGTATCGGTTCTGGTGTACGCCGTATTGAAGCGATTACAGGTCGTGCCGCTCTCGATGCAGCAAAACACGATCGTTTGACTATCGAACGCATTGCTGGTGAATTAAAAACTAAACCTGCTCAAGTAGAAGAACGTTTGCACCAAGTATTGGCAGAGGCTAAAGAAACAGCTAAAGAATTAGATCAAATTCGCAAAGAAGTTTCTGCTGCAGGTGCTGCTGATATCGTAGCTGGTAAGGTTATGATTGGTGATGTAGCATTTGTTGCTGCGTCTGTGAAAGCATCCTCTATTGATGAATTGCGTGATTTCGCTGATATGGGCCTTGATAAATTAGATGGTTCTGGCGTAGTACTCGTAGGTGCCGCTATGGGCGATGACAAGGTAAACTTTGTATGTAAAGTTTCCAAAGATGTTGTCGGTAAAGGCGTAAAAGCTGGTAATATCGTTAAAGCAGCAGCTCAAGTAGCTGGTGGTAATGGCGGTGGTCGTCCAGATATGGCGCAAGCAGGCGGTAAAGAACCAGCTAAATTGATGGATGCATTAAAAGCAGCTGGCGAAGCTGTTAAGGAAGCTCTTAACGCATAATACGTTCTAGATGTATATCTTGCATATGCTATAATAGAAACATACAATACATATATGTGGGCCACTTAAGTGGCCCATTCATACAAAGGAGGGATACCCATGAAGGTTTCAGATGAAACTATGTTATTCCGTAAAGTAGACGATGAACCGATGACTGCCGAAGAGGTATTAACTCGCGTTTATAAATCTATTCAAGAAAAAGGATATAATCCTATCAATCAAATCTTAGGTTATCTTATCTCTGGGGATCCAGCGTACATTACAAGCTATAATAATGCACGTAGTGATATTCGCCGTTTAGAACGTGATGATTTAATCGAAGAATTATTAAAAGAATACGCAAAGGCTAAACAACTATAATGAGAATTATGGCATTAGACGTAGGTAGTCGCACCATTGGCATCGCATGTAGTGATGCGCTATTGATGACTGCTCAAGGTATAGAAACGATTCGTCGTACATCCTTAGAAAATGACTTTAACCGATTGCGTGAATTGATTTCAGAATACGAAGTGCATGAACTCGTAGTGGGCATGCCGAAAAATATGAACGGCACCAAGGGTGATCGCGCTGAAAAAACGGAAGAATTCGTTGAAAAAATGAAGGCTGTCATCGACTTGCCTGTTACATTTTGGGATGAACGCTTATCTACCGTTATGGCCGAACGTCAACTCATCGCAGCTGATGTGAGTCGTAAAAAACGAAAGGGCGTCATCGATAAAATGGCTGCTGTCGTTATTTTACAAGGCTATTTAGACAGACTACAATTTAGTAAATCTTAATTCGCATAGATATCTAATGCGAATATCAAACAGGTTCTTATATACATAATAAAGGAGGGAATACCCATGGTTGATCAAAATTACGAAGGTGAAATTTTCTATCTCGAATTTGAAGATGAAGATGGTAACAAACAATATTTTACAGAAGATGTAATCTTGAATCATGAAGGTCAAGAATACGCTGTACTTGTTCATGTACAAGATGAAGAACATGAAGGTCAAGATGATACATATATGATTTTGGCTCGCATCGAAACAAACGATGAAGGCGAAGAGGAATATGTTCCATTAGATGAAGATGATGAAAACTTCGAAGTATTGGTAAATATGTACGAAGCAATGGGTGAAGAAGAGTAATTTCTAAGCTTTCAAAGACTCTAGTATAACGGTTGTTATACTAGAGTCTTTTTTGTAATTGTAATCTCTTGTGTACTAATTGACTCATGGTTATTTGGTATGATAGATAATATAAAAGAAGAGATACATCGAAAGCCTTTAATATGGTATAATAAGATGATATACAATGGTTTGTAATAGAAAGGAACTCATCCATGAGAAAAGCCTTAAAATATGTTTCCGTAGGTGTTCTTAGCCTTGCTATTTTAGGTGGTGGTGCTTTAGGTGCATCCTATTTTGTACCAAATACCTTTAACGATGACGGAGGATCTCAAGTCCTCGTAATAGGCAAGGATGCTACAGGAACAGAAATTGCCGATATGCTCTATGAACATGGACTAATTCGGTCTACACAGGTGTTTAAATTATGGTTAGCTCTTAGTGGAACCGGTTCAAAACTACAATCTGGTCACTACCAAATTCCAAATAAGGTATCGGTCCATGAATTAATTAACTTATTACAAGAGGGTCACGTTGAGTCCATTAAATTAACGATTCCTGAAGGGTATACCGTAGGGGATATCGCCATTGCTCTTGAAAAAGCTCAAATTATGAAAGCTTCCGATTTCTTGGCAGAGGCGAAAACATTTGTCCCATACCCATATATGAAGGGTACTAAACCGACTACATATCCTGTAGAAGGTTTCCTTTTCCCAAGCACTTATGAAGTGCCAGTTGGTGCTACGCCAAAGGATGTCATTTTGATGATGTCTGAGCAAATGAATCGCTATTTAACACCAGCTGTTAAAAAACAAATTCAAGCACAACACATGAGTATTCATGACTTTGTAACCTTAGCATCCATCGTTGAACGTGAATCATTATATGATGCGGATCGCCCAACTATTGCGGGTGTATTTAAGAAACGCTTAGCACATGGTATTCCATTGCAATCTGATGCAACTATTTCTTATGTTCTTGGTTATGCAAAGGAAAATGTAACGCTTGGAGATACGCAGTTACAAAGTCCTTACAATACATATGTAAGTAAAGGATTACCACCAGGACCAATTGCGAACCCTGGTAAAAAGGCGTTAGATGCGGTACTTCATTCTGAAGATACAGATTATCTATACTTTGTAGCAGATAAAGATGGTCATAATCATTTCTCCAAAACATATGCTGAGCATATGGCTGAGGTTGAAAAAATTTATGGTGCTGAACAAGCGAGTGCAGGCTCTTCTAATCAAGGTCAGGCTCCTGCATTGGCACAAGCTGGTCCTAACTATGACGTAGCGGCTACATCCGAACCTGATTATAACTATAGCTCTGCAGAGGCTGTAGCAGCAGATTCTCAATATGTAGATGTAGAACCAACATATACATATACACCGACAACTGTACCGGCAGCAACTCAAGTAACGCCAGCGCCAGCAGCACCAGCGGCGACTGAACAACCGGCTACAACATCATCGCCTAGCCAAATACCGGAAAGTATGCAACAAGTAGTTCCACAGCAATCAGCACCGGTTCAATCGGCGCCAGCAGCGGAAGAACCTCGTGTGATCAGACCTAGCACACCAACGGCACCTGCTTCTGGTAATAATCGCGGCGGCGTTGATAGATAATTAGCGTATATGATTACTTTCACAGTCAAATAAATAGTAGGAATTTATAATACATTTTATGGAATTAAATGAGATATTAAATGAGCAGCGTATTTACGCGATGATTAATAATGTACCAATCCTTCGGGAATCTGAGGTGCATTTATTTGAAGAATTGATTGGATTATACCGGCCCACCTCTGTGCTAGAGGTGGGCACCGCCATTGGTTACTCTACATTACTGATGGCACCTCTTATTGAGCGAGGCGGGAAAATCACATCTATTGAATTGGATGAGGTTCGCCATGAGATGGCGAAATACTATATAGGTCAATCCGAGTATAAGGATCAAATCACGTTGATTAAAGGTGATGCGAAGGACGTATTAACGCAAATCAAAGGTGAATATGATCTCGTATTTCTCGATGGGCCTAAGGGACAATATCTTAATCAGCTAGAGGTTATATTGCCTCATGTGAAAGAAGGTGGCGTTATCCTTGCCGATAATGTTCTCTTTAGAGGTTATGTGCGTGGCGACAAAGAGGCTCCGCATCGATTCAAAACTATTGTTAAGCGATTACAAGCGTATTTAGCATATGTAGAAAATAAAGAATTATTTAACACCACCATTTACCCGATGGGAGATGGCATGAGTGTAAGTGTGTGGAAAGGACACAACAAATAATGGCAGATCATTTTATGGAATTGCTTTGTCCAGCAGGTAATATGGACAAATTAAAAATGGCCATTCGCTATGGTGCGGATGCCGTTTATTGTGCAGGCAAACGATTTGGTTTGCGTGCAGGTAACTCCAATTTTTCCGACGAAGAATTGAAGGAAGCCGTTCAATTCGTACATGAACATGGAAAAAAAATCCACGTTACATGTAATATCATTCCTCATAATGAGGACTTTGAAGGTCTTGAGGACTATTTGAAATTTCTTGAAAGTATCGGTGTGGATGCGATTATCGTGGCCGACATGGGTATCTTTAGCTTGGCTAAACGGGTAGCACCAGGCCTTGAACTTCATGTAAGTACACAAGCATCTACGACGAACTGGCATACTGTGCAAATGTGGAAAGAACTTGGTGCAGCTCGCGTCGTAGCGGCTCGCGAAGTATCTGTAGCGGATCTTAAGGAAATGAAGGAACATGTAGATATTGAAATCGAGTCTTTCGTTCATGGTTCTATGTGTATTTCCTATTCTGGCCGTTGCTTATTGTCTAACTACATGACCGGTACACGCGATGCTAACCGCGGTCAATGTTCTCAATCTTGCCGTTGGAAATACAGCATTGTAGAATCTAATCGCCCTGGTGAATATTATCCAATCGAAGAAGATGAACATGGTACATACATCTTTAACTCCAAGGATTTATGCCTCATTCATCGCATTCCAGAATTGTATGAAGCAGGCATCGATAGCCTTAAAATTGAAGGTCGCATGAAATCCGTTCACTATTGTGCAACGGTAGCTAAGGTATACCGTACAGCTATCGATACCTATTTGAAAGAACGTGAAAACTGGTACGTTCGTCCTGAATGGATTGCTGAATTAGAAAAAATTTCCCACCGCCCTTACACAGATGGTTTTGCTGATGGCCGTCCTGATGAAAGTGCTCAAAACTACGGCAAATCTACGAATACCCAATCCCATGATTTCATCGGCTTAGTGCTTGGCTATAACGATGAAGAAAAATATGTGGACCTTGAACAACGCAATAATTTCAAGGTAGGGGATAAGGTGGAGTTCTGTCAACCTAAGGGTGAACTCGTAGAGGCTGTTATCGAAAAAATGACAGACGAAGATGGCAATCCTATCGACGTAGCACCTCATGCGCAAATGAAGGTTCGTTTGTATATGGATACAAAATTGGAACCATATTCCATGATGCGCCGCGAGTGCAAGGTGAAAGCAGAGTAACATGGTACATGAAAATACTGCTACTATGTCAATGCTTGATGAAACGACACCTGATGAAGTGACACCTGATGAGACGATACCGTTACGCGATAATCGAGAACCATTGATGCCGTCTCGTTCATTATCGGGCTTTCCTGAACCACCTTCGTATAGCGGCACAGGGGAGGAAGGATATTTGTACTTTCACATAGATCCAAAACATACAAATTATGTCAATCGCATCTTAGAAGGCTATGAATACATAGGTGTTATGACTAGCCTAGACAAGTCGGGGCGCTGCATGGTGCGGTGTACACCGGATACGCGCAGTCTAGCCAGCGAAATCCTATCGCGCTTGCCAGAGGTTACCTTAGAAATATAGTTCAATAACATCGATTAGAGAATTATCCAAATTTAGGAGAATAATAATGAAATGTAATGTATTAAAACGCTCATTAGTCTTAACAGCACTTGGTGCCTCTATGGCAACCGCTGCTTTTGCAGCGCCAAATGGTCCTGTCATGATTCCACAACCAGGTACGGTTGTTGTGATTAATCATAATCCAGATGTAACATTTGCTGGTAATATTAACTTTGATGTTGAAAGCCAAGAAAACAATAATTTGAAAATTGGTTCTACTATTGTACCAAATGTATTATATGGTGCCGTATTCAATAAGTCCGGTGCTCCTGATACAATTGTGCCAGCACAAACCTATGTATTTACAGGTGCCAAAGAAGTGCCTGCTGCGTTGACATCTCCTAGCGATGAAGGCAAACCTGGTGCAACTTGGTCTGTAGAAACTATTAAGAAAACTAAATCTGGCGATATTCAAGTAGCGAGCCGTGGTGTACCGGAAAAACCATTGAGCGTGCAAATGGAAATCATTAAAGATACTTTCACAATGGGCGCTATCGACAATAGTAAAACTGTACAAGGTCAAAACAGCAAGGGTACATTGTACATGACCGTTCCTAAGGATTTAAAACTCAATCCTAGTAACGACATTCCGGCGGACGTGCGCGAAACCATGCCAGCTATGCTTCGTGGTCGCATGGGCGAATCCATGATGGTTAACCTATTGCCATTGAACGATGAAGAAAAACAACAACTTCGCAATAACCCGCACAATGCGAATGCTATCGTATTTAACCGCGCTATGGGAATGGCGAGCAGCATCGGCAACTCCGCTAAACAAAGCAAAGTCTACACATACATGAAAGACCATTACCTCAACATGATTATTGTTGCAAAAGATTACGACGATAATGGTGCTCGTGGTAGCGGCGTCTTGATGGTATCTAAACAAGACAATTCCGATGACGTAATGTTGATCCTATTCAAGGGCCCAGACATTACAAACTCTAAAATTGAAAAAGTAATTGGATCCATGCTATCTGCGCACTTTGAACGTAAATAGATAGTTCTTGGAAATACTACAGGCCTGTACTAATTTTGGGAAGATGTGAATGCGTATCTTTAGAAATAGAACAGGCCTGTACTAATTTTTAGAGAGATGTGTATGCGTGCCTTTAGAAATAGAACAGGCCTGTACTAATTTTAGGAAGATGTGTATGCGTGCCTCTAGAAATAGAACAGGCCTGTAGTAATTTTTAGAGAGAGGTATATGCGTGTCTTTAGAAATAGAACAGGCCTGTTCTATTTTTTAGGAGGTACTTATATAGTTGAAATTTTTTAGTACCTATGATAAGATATCTTAGTAAAAGTGATGCAAAGGACATGATTCTTATATCCCTGTGTACCAGAGAGAGGCAGATGCTGGAAATGCCTTACACATATATTTGAGTTACCCCCTTTAAACTGATTTGTCGAACTTAAAGTAGGCAAATACGGCAGCCACCGTTATCGGGCTTAATGAAGTGAATGAACTGTATCCTTGTGATGCGGTGAATTAACTAGGGTGGAACCGCGAATGATCTTCGTCCCTTGTTGGTAGGGATAGAGGGTCTTTTTTTATTACAAAAATCGAGTCTATCCTAGTTCATAAATTGGAGGAAATTAAAATGGCAGATGTAAAAATCATTTTACCTGATGGTAGTGCAAAGGAATACGCTGCTGGCACTACTCTTGGGGAAGCAGTAAAAAAATTATCTAATAGCTTGGCAAAAAAAGTGTTGGCCGCTAATGTAAATGGCGAATTAACAGATCTTCGCGAAGAACTTGCTGATGGTAGCAAGGTAGAATTCTTAACATTTGAAGAAGATGGCGGTAAACACACATTGCGCCACACAGCTTCTCATGTTATGGCACAAGCAGTTAAACGCTTATGGCCAGAAGCAAAATTGGCTATCGGTCCTGCTATCGATAAAGGTTTCTACTATGATATCGATATGGAACATACATTGACTCCTGAAGATTTGACTAAAATCGAAAAGGAAATGAGCCGTATTGTAAAAGAAAACTTGCCTATCACTAAATCCGTAATGTCTCGTCAAGAAGCTATTGAGTTCTTCAAATCTAAAAACGAAGATTACAAGGTAGAATTGATCGAAGACCTTTCTGAAGATGCTGTTATCTCTTGCTATGCGCAAGGCGATTTTGTTGACCTTTGTGCAGGCCCTCACGTTGCATCCACTGGTAAGGTGAAAGCTTTCAAATTACAAAGCATTGCAGGTGCATACTGGCGCGGCGATGAAAAGAACAAAATGTTGCAACGTATCTACGGTACAGCATTTGAAAAGAAAGAAGAACTAGATGCATACCTTCACATGCTTGAAGAAGCAGCTAAACGCGACCATCGTAAATTCGGTAAAGAACTTGGTTTGTTCGTTATCAAAGAAGAAGGTCCTGGCTTCCCATTCTTCTTGCCAAAAGGCATGGCTCTTCGCAACGAATTGGAAAACTTCTGGCGCGAAGTACATCATGATTTCGAATATGATGAAATCCGCACACCAATCATCTTGAATAAACATTTGTGGGAAACATCTGGTCACTGGGATCATTATCGTGAAAATATGTATACTACAATCATTGATGACGAAGAATATGCAATTAAACCTATGAACTGCCCAGGCGGTATCTTGGTTTACCAAAATGAAATGCATTCCTACCGTGACTTGCCACTTCGTTATGCAGAACTTGGCCTAGTTCACCGTCATGAATTATCTGGCGCACTACACGGCTTGTTCCGCGTTCGTGCTTTCACACAAGACGATGCGCACGTATTTATGTTGCCTGAACAAATGCAATCCGAATTGATGAAAGTTATCGAATTGTTCGACCGTATCTATAGCCAATTTGGTTTGAAATATCATGTTGAATTGTCTACTAAACCAGACAATGCAATGGGTGATGATGCAATTTGGGAAGCAGCTACAGAAGCATTGCGTAATGCTATCGAAGCAAAAGGCATCGATTATGTTATCAATCCTGGCGACGGCGCGTTCTATGGTCCTAAACTTGATTACCATATCGAAGACTCCTTGGGCCGTACATGGCAATGTGGTACTATCCAATTGGATATGAATTTGCCTGAACGCTTCAACGTAGAATATATCGGTGAAGATGGTCAAAAACATCGTACTATCATGATTCACCGTGCATGCTTTGGCTCCATGGAACGTTTTATCGGTATCTTGACTGAACACTATGCTGGCGCATTCCCAACTTGGATGGCACCTGTTCAAGTGAAAGTATTACCTATCTCCGAAAAACACGTGGAATACGCTAACCAATTGGCAAAACAAATGCGCCATGACTACGTTCGCGTAGAAGTAGACGATCGCAACGAAAAAATTGGTTACAAAATTCGCCAAGCACAAATGGAAAAAGTTCCTTACATGCTCGTTGTTGGCGATAAAGAAATGGAAGACAATTCCGTTAACGTACGTAAACACGGTGGCGACGAATTAGGTACAGTTTCATTCGACGAATTCTTCAATTCCATTAAAATTGAAATTAAAGAACGCAACTAATTATATAATTGTTGATATATCTGATTGTTTATCTATCATTTTTTGATGGATTTAACGATATTTGGTCAATAATAATTTAGTATAAAAAATCCTCTTATATACTGGACAGTTATCTTTAGATTTTATAATCTAATAGTAGCAGTTCATATATAAGGGGATTTTTCTTTCATTATAGTAGCGGGAGAAATTATAATGAACATCTTATTATGATTAGGTGGTGACCCTGTGTGGAGAAGTCAAGTTTAGCTTCAATTTTGCAACGTAAAAAGAATAAAAATCTTACGCTCGCTCATCGTCAATTATGGGGGATGATTGACTTGGTTTATAAAGATTTCTATGATAAAGAATCTAAAATCTATGATGCTGGCAATGTAACACGTGAAGAATTTTCTATTATTAAACATGTATATAAAACTAGGCATGTAGTAAATTATACGGAAATCAAAGCCTTGTTAAATAACAAACACCTTAGTCATGTGGGGTGGGTTATAAAAAATCTTGAGAAAAAAGGTTTAGTTACCACTGTAAAACATTGGAGTGACCAACGATCTCGGGATGTTATGCTAACAAAGAAAGGAATTCGTACCTACGAACGCATATCATCAACGCATAATAAGGTGATGGGGGCCTTGTTTTCTCAAATACCTAAAGAACAACGAGAACAAACAACAAGACTATTAATTCATATACATAATAGAATGGCAAAGAAACCTATAGCTAACTTTATTGATTCGGATTATATCCAATAAAAATAAATAGAACAGGCCTCTTCTATTTTGGGGAAGGTGTGAATGTGCATCTTTAGAAATAGAACAGGCCTGTACTAATTTAGGGAAGGTGTGTATACACGTCTCTAGAAATAGAACAGGCCTGTACTAATTTTAGGAAGGTGTGTATATGCGTCTCTAGAAATAGAACAGGCCTGTTCTAATCTTAGGAAGGTGTATTAACGGTCCCAAGAAAAGATACAGGCCTGTAGTGATTTAGGCTATCCCTATCCAATGCCAGTATGTAAGTGCGAATACGAGCATCATTACATAGCCGATGATGGTTAAAGGAATACCTGTTGTCATGAATGTTTTTACGTCGAATGTGTCTGTACCATAAGCCACCATACCTTGTGGTGAGTTTACTGGTAATACTAGACCAAAGCAGATAGCATATTGCATGATCATGGTTACTCCAATAGCGTTAAGTCCTTCTGCATTATGTCCTACAACGATGGAGATAACGATTGGTATCATCGCTGATGAAAGGGCGGTAGCAGAGGCAAATCCTAGATGGATTACGATGAGGAACGCAGCCATGATGGCAATCAACAAGAATACCGTAGCGGATTCTAAAGAGAATGCGTTAACGAATACTTGAGCGAGCCATGTGGCTGCTTTTGTTTTAAGTAAAACTGTACCGAGACCGATACCAGCACCAAACATAACGATGGAACCCCAGTCGATGTTTGGTTGTGCGAATTTCCAATCCATAATACCAATTTTAGGGAAGAAGAATAGGGCAATCGCTATGATCGTAGTTGTGGTGGTGTCGATGGAATGTAATTTACCACCTGTAGCCCACAATGCAAGTAAACCGATGGAGATGCATAAGAGTTTCTTTTCATCGGTGCTCATAGGTCCAATTTCTTGACGCATCTTAGCGAGTTGTACATCGCCGCCAACGAGTTCTTTGAACTCTGGTTTAATTAATGCTTGTGTTAAGAAGTAGGCAATAATTACCATGATGATGGAAAATGGAGCAGCAGCTGTGAGCCAGTCAATCCAGCTAACAGATGTATTCATCTGTGTTTGCATAAATCCTACGGCCACAAGGTTTTGGGCGGCTGCCGTTTGAATCATGATGTTCCAGAATGTATCAGCCTGTACAGCGCCCACCATGAGAAGGGCCGCGACGCGGCTTTTACGTTCAATACCTAAGTTCTCAACGATGCCGATGATAATCGGAGCGAGGCAGGCAATACGAGCCGTTGCACTGGGTACAAAGAAGGCGAGGATAAGGCCCGTAATGATAACGCCGAGATAAATGCGACTTACCTTGGTGCCGACGCTAGATAAAACGAGCATAGCGATGCGTCGGTCAAGACCGGTTTTACGCATGGCTACGGAGATAAACATGGCCGCACCAACGAGGATCATAGCAGGTGATGAAAAACCAGAAATGATGAGCTTTAATGCGTTAGCGGTGCCCATCATTTTAGCCGGCGCCTCAGGATTCGGTGAGAAACCGAGTAGTAAGGCCGTAAGGGCTGTGATCATGGTCGCACTGACCGGATAGGATACGGCCGATGTCATCCATAAGATGATGGCAAAGGCGAGGACACCAATCATGCGATGGCCACCAGTGGATAATGTTTCAGGCGTTGGTAATAATAAAATGACGCCTAAAACAATAAATGCGAGAATAAGTCCGATATTTTGTGCTGTCGTACGACCCTTCGGAGGAGCCGCAGCTTGTTGTGTTGTGTTAGTACTACTTACTGTACTCATAATAAACACTCCTTTCTGTAGCTATTATTATACAGTATTTCATAAATAAATATGTGATAATATATAAGAATATTGTATACATACTGGGGTATTCTTATGATACAAAAGAAAGAAAGATATATAATACTTACGAAGGAATCTTTATGGGACCAAAATTGGACCAAACACGATGTATGGACATATACGAAATTCACAAACTTTGTTATACTATAGGAGTTGTAATAATAAATATATGGGAAAGTACAAGATTAGTGTTGACTTTCACCAATCAATTTGTTATTATAATTAAGTAATTTATGAAGCAGAGGCCATCCGCCACTCACCTAATACCAAGAAGTATAAGGTTAATATAGAGAACTCTATTCGGATGGTGTATGCCATCCGTTTTTTTATTCTCTTGGAGGTGAAAGCTATTAGCAAGGATACACCACGCATTAATGAAGAGATTCGTGCTCGTGAACTTCGTGTCGTAGGTCCTGAAAACGAACAAATCGGTATTATGTCTGGCCGTGAGGCGTTGGCATTGGCTGAAGAAAAGCATCTTGATCTTGTGGAAATTGCACCTAACGCTAAACCACCAGTAGCTCGCATTATGAACTACGGTAAATATCGTTATGAACAACAAAAACGCGAGAAAGAAGCGAAAAAGAAACAAAAAATCGTAACTTTAAAAGAAGTTAAGTTACGTCCACATATTGAAGACCATGACTTTTACGTAAAAATGAAAAACGCATCCAAATTCTTGGGTGAAGGTAACAAAGTAAAAGTAACCATCATGTTCCGCGGTCGTGAACTTTCTCACCCTGAACTTGGCATGGCAGTGTTGACACGTTTTGCTGAAGAACTCAAAGAAACGGCGTCTATTGAAAAAGCAGCTAAATTAGAAGGTCGTAATATGACCATGATTTTAGTAAGTAAATAGGATATTGGGAGGATTATAATTATGCCAAAAATTAAAACTCGTCGCGCAGCGGCTAAACGTTTCGCAGTAACTGGTACTGGTGAATTCAAGCGTGCAAAAGCTTTCAAAAGCCACATTCTTGAGAAAAAATCTCCAGCTCGTAAACGTAATTTACGTAAAGCTACATTGGTTGCTAAATCTGACTACAAACGCGTAGTTAAATGCTTACCATACGCTTAATCGCTAACTATTAGATTGATATATCGTAATTTAGGAGGAATATACAATGGCAAGAGTGAAAAAGGGCGTTACAGCTCATGCACGTCATAAAAAGATTTTGAAATTAGCTAAAGGTTACCGCGGTACTCGTTCTCGTTTGTTCAAAAAAGCTAACGAAACAGTAATGAAAGCGTTGTACTACGCTCGTCGTGACCGTCGTGCGAAAAAACGCGAATTCCGTCAATTGTGGATCGCTCGTATCAACGCAGCAGCTCGTATCAATGGCACAACTTACAGCCGTTTCATCGCTGGTTTGACTAAAGCAGGCGTTGAAGTTAACCGTAAAATGTTGGCTGACTTGGCAGTTAACGATGCAGCAGCATTCGCTAAACTTGTTGAAGTAGCTAAAAACGCTTAATAGCATACCATAACAAATTAAGGACTCTCTTTGGAGGGTCCTTTTTTGTATGGTGAAAGCCTCCTCTAGTACGATGGTACAGAAACAATAAAAAGGAGATTTACTAGTTCATGGCGAAATACTCAGTATAGATATTTCGTTAACAAATCTCAGATAGAGGAGGGATTAGTATGAACGTATTAAAGAAAGCTTTAGTTTTAGGGGCCGTAGGTGCTATGTTAGCCATACCAGGCTATGCAAAGGTTGTAACTGGTAGCCAATCAGATGCCAATTTAGATTTAAAATATCCTTTGGTATATACTGATTCTGTTTATGCTCAACAAGCGATTAATACAGATATCGCAAACTATGTGCTAGAAGCAAAGGATATGTATTACAACCAACATATTTATAAGGTGGCTCAAAATTATAAGGTAACCTATGAAGATAGCCAAGTTGTTTCCATTCTATTGACGACCTATCATTACTATGCCGGTGCCGTTCATGGTATGACTAATACCAGAGGACTTGTATATAATAAAATAACAGGTCAACGTATTCCTCTATACAATTATGTAAAAATCGCTAATGCAGAACAGTTGGACAGAGGATTACGATCTTATGTATTAGATTACTACACAGGTTCCCATACAAAGAGCCGTATTCCTCAAGGCTGGAGTGTAAAATATGTAACTGATAACTACTGCCTACGCGGTAAGGGGAACATCGATCTAGTTTACCAACCATATGAATTAGGACCTTATTCTAATGGCACTACCTACATTGGATTTACACCGCAATCTATTGAATACTTTAACCGCATGAATTCGTAATAAAGGTGGCGTTATATTGTTTGTTTTCGGACTGATGATTCCCCTAGGACTGTTGTTACTCGTATTGAGCATTAAGCATACTATAAAAGTGTATACGGTAACGGCCATACATGATATGCCTTATAGAACAGACAAAGGGATATTTACCATACAAACCGCTGGTCGCTATGGTATATGGCTTAATGGCAATCGGTTTAAAAAAGCTCCGTTAGGGCTGTTTGGACTACAGGTTATTAACTGTGAAACGGAAAAGGAAATCCCATTAAGAGCTAACTTGATACCCTTTAGTGTAACCAAAGTAATCGACGTGCGATTCGAGCTATATACATTTTATGCTAATCCGGGGACGTATCAGTTATTATTTAACGATAAGCCTAGTCGAATAGTAAAGATATTTGGTACGATTCGTCGCTATCTAATTAGTAGTGATGATGATTATAGGACGTATTCTATTAGAGTCTATCCACATTATTCTATGGTGCATCTATTCCTTAGTATATGGGGATTTATATTGGGAGTTGTAGCAGTGATGTTTGGAATAGCGGGATTAGTTATGCATTGATCAATTTAAGATAATTTGAATTTTGTATTTTTGCTATATAACGTAAAGTATGTTATATTATAAATACAAAGAGAGCCATCAACGTGTAGCTAGCGTTAGGCCCATCTACAAAATTGCAAATTTAGAATGCGCCTAACGTGTAAGCACTGCGAATGCTTTTATACGTTAGGCGTTTTTCTTACTCTATTTTAAAATAAAAGTAAGAATGGATACTGCTAGAGACAATATAGCAATGATGAGCATTACTTTTTCATAATTGTTCATAGCATCACCACCTTTCGGTGATGAGCCTAACTCACGTTGATGACTCTAGGTTCAGTATAAATAAGTGTCGACAATTTGTCGACACTTATTTAACCTTGTTTATGTTAATGTGCTATAGAGTTATGTATACTTATAGATGATAAAAGCCTATAGCACGAAAATCGTACTATAGGCTTCTGTCATGTCTAATATATTATCTTCTATATCCGCCGCATCCTCTAGTATTAGAGTTTGGACCGCAATAGTTTTGGTTGTTATTGTTACATGGTGCATAGTTAGCATTGTTATTGCAGTTGTATTGTGTGTTAGTATTGCAATTATACTGCGAATTATTGCATACATAATCATAAGCAAATCCTGTGGACACTACAGCAGTCACGGCTAAAGCAGTCATGATGAGTATACGTTTAGTAAATTTCATAGTAATCATCTCCTAGTTTTTATACTTATATTATACTACTATAAGTCAAACGAAATATGATATTCTATATATATATACTATTTGAGAGAATTTATGTGAAAGGAAGAGTTTGTATGATGAAACGTGTATTGATGGCTACGATTTTGTTAAGTTGTGTAGCATTGGGTGGTCACGCAATTGATATTAATATACCTGGTGCAGATCCGACGGTATCAAAGGATGCGTATCAAAATTATCGTAAGACTGATGCAGATGCGCAGCAGATGGAACGGGAAGTTGAAACGGATATAAAAACATATATGCCAAAAGAAGTGGTAGGTAACGGTGAATTAGATTTAAATGATGTCATTTATTCTAATCGTGAGTTGAACCATGCATTGGACTTTTCTTCATCCGTATTTATATTGAAAGAGGATGGGGCCAATGTAAAATTCACTATGCCATACTCGAGTCGTTATGGTAATACTGAGAAGATTGCAGATGGTACACCTGCTTTCAGAAATGCAATGATTATGAGCCCCGACGGTATGATGGCTTATGAATTACGTCATCAACCAGCAGGCAATAATTGGGAGGATAGTAAGATTCCTTATAGCAAATTGACTGTTGATGATATGAAAGCTATCGCAGAGAAAACAGCTGGCGTATTTCGTGGTGATGACCATTCATTATATGCTGGTAAATTTACGTATCCTACGGTTGAAAAAGCGACATGGGATGTCACGTATGCTAAGGATGCACCAATGGTGGGGAGTCTTAATTTTACGATGAAGAATACACCGACTATTTCGTATCATGTGGGTTATAATTTTATGCCTAGAAAACAGTTTAGCGTGTTAAAAGCTCAAGGTGTTGATAAGACTAAAGACATGATAATGTCTCCGTTGGTAAACTATGTATTACCATCCATTGAACCAGCGAAGGATATACTTTCAAAAAGCAAAGCATTAACAATTAATGATTTTACATTCTTAACGTTAAAAACAAGTAAAATGATACGGGAAGATAAGAATGATTTGTACATGTATGTATACGATAGCGATCAGTATAGAGAAGGTATCATGGTAATGCCAGTTGAGGCTGAAGATATACAACATCCAGAGAAGATTTTCCCGAAAGCTGTACGCAGTATTATTCTAACTGACAAGTATTCGATGCATCAACCAATCCAATTTGCTACCGTATGGAATGATGCTATGTCATCCGTATATATGCAAATTAAGCGTCCTAAAACAACGATTTATATGTTAATATCTCATGATAAGCAATACGTATACAATCACTTTATTATGACCTATAATACTAGTTCTTTGGTCGAAAAAGATTTGCGAGATATTGTGCAATATGTAGACACTAATAATAATAAGGACTACTATAACACATTCCAAAGTGGGCTTGGGGCTAAGATGCCAAAAGATATGGCGACGGTTGATATTAAGAATGCGAAATAATAGATAATGTAAGGAATTTAAAAATACCTTGTGAAGTAACTCTCACCATCGGTTAGATTTTTTTTGTGTAACTATAGGCTCTCTATTGCGAGGTATATACCTTGTGATAGAGAGCTTTTTGTGTGTGATGAAAGTTAAAAAAGATTTCTATTTTTCTAGAAAATATCTTTATTTCTTATGCTAAAAGTCGTATACTATAGATAATAATATAGAACATATATTTGCACTTAAAGGGAGGAGGAAGATGTATGAGTGATGATGTAAAGATGTTTGAAGGTAGTCAAATTCGTTCTGTGTGGGATAATGAAAGGGAAGAGTGGTATTTTAGTATAGTGGATGTTGTAGGGGTTTTATCTGAAAGTAAAAATCCAACTGATTATTTAAGAAAAATGAAGAAGAGGGACGAAATATTAGCATCCTACCTTGGGACAAATTGTCCCAAGGTAGGAATGGTATCGACGAATGGTAAGATTCGAAAAGTATTAGCAGGAAACTTAAAGGATATTTTCCGTATTATACAATCCATTCCTTCGCCTAAGGCAGAACCTTTTAAAATGTGGTTAGCAGAGGTTGGTAAAGAACGTATTGATGAAATCATTGATCCGGAACTTACGATTGATAGGGCTTTAGAATCATATGCTCGTAAGGGATATAGCCGAGAATGGATTAACCAACGATTACAGGCTATTCAAGTGCGTAAAGAACTTACAGATTCATGGCAAGATCATGGTGTTAAGGGTGGCAATGAATATGCTATCCTAACGAATGAAATCTCTAAAGCTTGGTCTGGAATGACGACTAGAGAATATAAGGACTTTAAGGGGCTAAAAAAAGAAAATCTACGAGATAATATGTCTACTACAGAACTTATCTTAAATATGTTAGCCGAAACGGCTACAAAGGATATTGCGGAGGCAACTAATCCTCAAGGATTAGACGAGAATAAACAAGTTGCTCAAGATGGTGGTTCTATTGCTGGTGATGCACGTAAATCGATTGAAGCTAGAACTGGTAAACCTGTTATTACATCTAAAAATGCTATTGATTTAGGACGCCTAATTAGTGATGTGGTGAAACATGATAGATGAACGACATGAACGGATGAAACGAAAACATAATTGTAGAGTGCATTTTGATGCATATTCTTTTCAAATATCTGATTGCACAGTAGCGCCAGTACACGATATACCTGATGTAATATATGAAAATCAGGAGTTTGATTTTTATGTTGAGTCTACCTATGATGTATATCTGCTTCGTATCATACATAGCCAAGATTGTGTTGTAAGTATTTATCCTGCAAAAGTGGATGGCATTATATATATCGTGAGTTCTATACCTGTTTCTAAAGATAGTATCAAAGAAAATATTCAAAAGATTTTACATGCGTTGGAGAAATATGGTTTTCCGAAATTGAAGAATCCTAAAAGTAGTATTACATTGAATATATAGTGATAAAGTAGATCGTAAAGAAAATAATACCACATTATATAGGAGTTTTTTGTCCCGTATGATGTGGTATTTTATTTATATATGATTTATGGGAGGTCTTATGTTATGTCATATTACACAGGATTAGTATTACTGTATTTTATATTTTGGCTAGTAGTTCGTTTATACCGTAGTTCTGTTGATTTTTCGTGGTGGCCAATAAATATTTATGATAAAGATTCTATTAAAGAGGATATGGAAGATTATGTTGAGTGTAATCGATTAAGTGTTCTTGCTAATGTTACACCTGAAGTTAAAAGTGTTGTTATAGCACTCGTAACATTAGGCATATTTATTTTTAATCTTATTAATGCTGTAGGTTTTTATTTGATAATTCAAGTAATAAGTATGCCGCATCTTGTGTATTATGGATTTATTGTGATTATGATTTTAGCTCTTATAGACGCAGTAGAAAGTACTTATGATTTTTATTTTTATTTTGCTTCTATGCTTACAAAGAATGTTTCAACAAAAATTATATATCGCTATCTTGATATATACTGTATTAAGTTATTACCAGAATATATAGATGAAGTATTATGTGCACTATCTATATTGAGTGCAATTTATGGAATATATTGGTACATTGTAAAATAGTCAATTTAAAGTAAAAAGAGTATAGTAGTTTATAATTTTATGATATTCGATTTTTGCCACATATTTCACTGTTACTGTTGTAAAGTGTTTATATGTGGTTATTATTGTAGTAAAATGAGAGTTAAATGAAGTTATTTTATGTGAGATTTGTTATTCAAGAAAATTACACATAATAAATAGGAGAGCATATATATGGTAAAGGGTCAGAATGTCAATTTATTTTTATTAGACGGAGAGGTTACTGGTCGTATTAAATGTACTTTAGCTAATTGGACCGGATTAGTTTATAAAATTCCTAGATCTTTATTAGATGAATCTAAAGACATCAGTGCATTACATCAAAGTGCAATCTATATGTTATTTGGTATGGATGATAATAATGAACCATTAGTATATATTGGTCAGGCTGGAATTCGTAAAAATGATGATGGTGTTTTACAGCGTTTAAAAGAACATGATACAGATAGCAGTAAGGACTTTTGGACAGAGGCTGTAGTGCTAACAACATCGAATGATAGTTTTGGTCCTACTGATTTAAATTTTTTGGAGAATCATTACTATAAATTGATTAAAGAAATCAATCGATATAAGGTCTTTAATGAGAATGAACCAACTCTTGGAAATGTAACTGAAGAAAAAGTTAGTGAGTTATTAGCGTATATAGAGTTTTCAAAATTACCAATAGGATTATTAGGAAAGAAAGTTTTAACACCAATTGATGAGTTGGCCGACTCAGGTCGTAGCGAAGGTGAGATTATTTATACTATGACTCAAAAAGTTAGGAGTGAAGTGATTACTGGTTATGCTAAAGAAACTAATGAAGGTTTTTTACTTCTAAAAGGAAGTAAAGTTTCTCATAAGACTGCTCAAACTATATCTGAATCACTTAAGTTACGTCGGAAAACAGCAAAAAAAGATAATGATAATTGTATAACGGAAGATATTTTATTTAATAGTCCATCTACAGCAGCTATGTTTTTAATTGGTCAAGCTGCTAATGGATTACTTCTTTGGAAAAATAAGGAAGGCGTAAATCTAAAAGAAATACGCAATCGAAACAATAGTATTTAAACTAAAGTTGCATTTTTAAAAATTACAAAATTACATTTGCTTTTATATGAATTACACTGTATACTTTAATTAAAAGATGTGCGGTGTAATTTTTTTAAATGCAAAAATAGAGGTAAAATGAAAAAACAAAGAAAGAGGTGACATAATGTATATTCAAAATGTATTTCATAGTAATACGGGTATATCACAGTATCGCATTGAAGAAAGCAATAGTCCTGATGCGAAGGTATATACCTTGTATGGGCAGAATGAATTATATGAGGATTTATATGGTGTACCTGGGGCTATGAGTGATCGGAAAAAGATAAAAGTAGATGGAATGGGGCCTGGTGCTATTGCTAAAGAAGGTGATTTATTATTTAGCACAATTTCTGGTGAAGCTACAATAGTAAGTGCGGAACACGATGGCTATGTATTTACACAAAATTATGCTCGTATGGAGCCTATGAGTAGGTTAGTAGATAGAAAGTATATGGCTTATTTGATTAATGAAAATCAATCAATCAAACGTCAGTTTAAACAAAATTTACAAGGTAGTCAGGTGATACGATATAGTTTAAAACTATTGAAAGAAATTGCGCTACCAGAATTACCATCAATGGAGATTCAACGGGTGATAGGGGATATATACTTTAAGCAATTATTATTACGTTCATTAAGACAACGGGTAGCCGAGAATACATATCGTTTATCAATTGCTATGTTACAGGGAGTGGAGTAAATGACAGAACTAGAATTTGAACGTCAGCTAATTGAACAATTATCGTCAGGGATTATTAGTAGTACAGCTAACCAAATGGGAGACACTACAGCTCCATACGGTAATATGAAGGTGTTTAAAAGCAAATTATGGAAGTATGAGCCAACAATTAAAACGACTGAAGACTTGTGGGAAAACTTTCGGTCTATTTTGTATCAATTAAATCAAAATCAATTGACGCAACCATTAAGTAATACAGAGTTTAAACAGGTTCAAAAGGTTATTAATGAACTTTATACACCATATCAAGCGGGTCAATTTTTATATGGTATTAATGGCGTATCTCAAGTAGAAGTCGATCTTGATGATGGACGTCATGTATTTTTGACGGTATTTGATCAAAAACAAATTGGAGCAGGTAATACAGTATACCAAGTGGTAAGTCAAATTAAGCGAGACCCACAAATTGCGGGTCGTCCAGAACGTCGTTTTGATACTACACTACTTATTAATGGTTTACCAATCATTCAAATTGAGGAAAAATCTGTTAAACATTCTGTTGATGAAGCATTGAACCAAATGCATCAATATATTCAAGAGAAACAGTATAGTGATATTTTCTCAACAGTTCAAATTCTAGTAGCTATGACGCCTAATCGAATTAAATATATGGCGAATACAACGGCGGAGTTATTCAATAAGGACTTTGCATTTGAATGGCAAAACCCTAATGATAATAAGGTGGTTCGTAACTGGACTACTTTTGCTGATATGTTCCTTAGTATTCCAATGGCGCACCAAATGTCTACATTGTTTACTATTCTTGACGGCACTAAGAATAAACAAATGCTTAAGGTTATGCGCCCTTATCAGGTATATGCTACAAAGGCCGTTTTGAATGAGCTGAAACGTGCAGACTTTGATTTACCAATTAATAAATTAGGTTATGTATGGCATACCACTGGATCTGGTAAGACTATCACTAGCTTTAAAACAGCATGGTTAGCTAGCCGTATGCCTAATGTAGATAAGGTTATCTTCGTAGTAGACCGTATTGCTTTGACCAAGCAAACTGAAGACAATTATAAAGCGTATGATCCGGAAGGCTCCATAGATGATGGCGGTAAAGAGTATAACAATGTTAGTGGCACACAAAATACAGATGCTTTAGAGACTAAATTGAATAAAAATGGTTATGGTATTATTGTTACATCTGTACAAAAGTTAAATACTCTTATTAAACGTAAAAATTTTGTGGTACCTAAGAAAAAATTTGTATTTATCGTCGATGAGGCTCATCGTTCCACTGGTGGTGAAAGCTTTGAAGAATTACAAAAGGTCTTTAAAGGCGCCGCATGGGTAGGTTATACAGGAACGCCTATGTTTGATGAAGTAGTTGGTAAAAAAGGTACTAAGACTCATGAAGTATTTGGTAAATTACTCCATGCTTATACGATTCGTGAAGCTATTGCCGATAAAAATGTATTAGGGTTCAAGGTGGATTTTGAAACTACTATTGCGGAAGACCAAATGAAGCAAGAGTACTTACCAAAATTCTATAAAGCACAGCATCCTGATTGGAATGAACAAGATATTGAACGTAAAATCGCTAATCTTACTGATAATGATATGGATGATATGATTGAACCTAGTTTCTATGATAATAATCCTAATCATGTACGATTGGTCGTAGAAGATATCTTTAAAAACTGGCGTAACCGTTCTAATGATGGTGCTTATAATGCTATGCTTACAACACATGTAGGTGGTAACCGTCCAAGTACTCCGATGGCATTGATGTACTTTGATGAATTTGAACGTGTTAATCAAGAACGAGCAGCACAAGGTTTAGCTACGCTGAAAGTTGGCGTTACGTTCAGCATGAGTACGAATAATAGTGATAACCAGTTAACAACAAATGATGGTTTATTACGAGCAATGAATCATTATAATAAGATGTTTGGCACAAACTTTGGATTAGATGATGTATCGGGGTATACACAAGATTTGACAACACGATTAAATCGAACTGCAGAAGACGGGCAATATTTAGATATTGTTATTGTTGTAGACCAACTATTAACTGGTTTTGATGCTCCTAAAATGAATACGCTATATGTAGACCGTACATTGAAAGATGCATTATTAATTCAGGCTTATTCTAGAACGAACCGTATTGCTGATAATCAAGGTAAACCATGGGGCCGTATTGTTAATTACAGATGGCCTGCTAAGAACGAAGAACTTATGAATCGGGCGTTAAGTATCTATGCTAATAAGGCCTCTGCTGATGTACAAGAAACATTGATTAATACAAAAGAATTAATAGATACTGGTGTTTTAGCTAAATCTTTTAAAGAGCAATTTGAAGATGTAAAACATGTAGTAAATCAATTAGCGGATATTACAGATACTTTCACAGAAGTACCTGCTAGTGAAGCTAAACAAGAAGAAATGTTTAATCTCATGCGTACCTATAGTTCGGGAATGTCTAAATTGAAACAATATGACCCAGAGACAGTTAATGGTGAAGGTATTGGTTTTGACTATGATAATCCAGAACAACTAGTTACATTACTTGGTATGACTCCTGAACAAGAGGAAATACTAACAACATCTTTGTATAATGATTTGAAGGAACGGATTGCGAAAATACATGATGTACCTGTAGCACAAATTGAATTACGCATGATCCATGTGAAAGATGTTAGTGTTAACTATGATTATTTAACTGAATTGGTAGAGGCATTGATGAATGCAGTTCATGAGGACCGTATGGATGCTGCTGCGGATTATCGAGATAAGATTAGTGATTTTGCTATGGCGTTAGAAGATCGTCACTATGCAAAACAAATTAATAATGCTGCTGATGCAATTTATAGTGGTAATTATCCACCTGAAGGTCGAGATGTAACATATCCAGTTCAATTAAAATCTAGTTTGGATATTATACATGATGCAAATACTATTATTGTAAAAGATAATATCTTTGACTTTCGTTTAAAATGGGGCATTATTGATGTTATTAGTAATGATGAAATTTTAGAACTATTTGGACGCCATGGTGCAGGTAAACAAGACCTTGATAGTACGGGCCGAATTAGTCAACTAAAGAAAGATGCACGTAAAGAATACCAAGTTAAGGCACAAGATAAAGATGTGGCAAAGCTTAACAAAATTACGTATGGCAATGCACTAGTTGCTGCATTATATAAATTTGCAGATTCTTATGTTAATGAAAGGTAGTGTTAGTATGGTAAAAGGAAAGAGGGCTTGCGATGAGTAAGGAAAAACGGAGAGTACCTAAGTTACGCTTTCCTGGATTTACGGAAGATTGGGAACAGCGTAAGTTGGGTGATTTTACCAATCAAATTAATACTTTTGTAAATCCAGAAGATGCAAAGTTACCTTTATGGTCACTAACTGCTGAAGCAGGTTTAATAGAAAAGTCCGATAGATATGAACGGGATTTCTTGGTAAAGAAAAAAGATCAGTTTAAACGCATTGAAACTAATACACTTGTTTATAATCCAATGAATATAACTATAGGTTCTATAGATATTTATACTGGGCTTTATCCTATAGCTGTTTCTGGTTACTATGTATCAATAGTTTATGATAAAAATATTGATACAGATTTTCTTAAAGAAGTACTATTATTACCTTCAAGTTTGAAAATGTATAAAAATTATGCTACAGGGTCATTGATTGAACGACAACGTGTTCAATATCCTACATTTTCAAAGCTACAACTATTACTTCCTAATCTCGATGAACAAAAAGCAATCGGTCAATTATTTAAATCACTTAATTTAAATATTACCCTTCATCAGCGTAAGCTTGAACACTTAAATTTGAAGAAAAAAGCATTGCTTCAGAAACTTTTTCCAAAAAATGGAGCGCCTTATCCAGAACTTCGTTTTCCAGGATTTACTGATGCTTGGGAACAGCGTAAGTTGTGTCAGATTACTACGAGAGTAACAAGAAAAAATGGTGGTCAATCTGATTTGCCACTTACAATATCAGCACAAGATGGTTTGGTAGATCAACGTAAATACTTTAATAGACAAGTTGCTAGTCGGGATATGTCAAATTATTATCTTATTAAAAAAGGAGAATTTGCATATAACAAAAGTTATTCTGAGGGGTATCCATTTGGGGCTGTAAAACGCCTTGATTATTATGATATAGGTGCTTTATCAACCCTTTATATTTTATTTGAAATTACAGATAACAATATAAGTTCTGATTTTATTGTTAGTTATTACATGACTCATTTATGGTATAAGGAAATCTCAAAACGGGCTGCAGAAGGTGCTCGCAACCATGGGTTACTTAATATTTCAACAGAAGATTTTTTTGACAGTGATCTAAATATTCCTAATAGTATCGAAGAGCAAGTTAAAATAGGTAACTTTATAAAACAGTTGGATAAGTTTATTACCCTTCATCAGCGTAAGTTAGAACACTTAAAACTTCAGAAGAAAGCATTATTGCAGCAATTATTTGTTTAAATTTAGGAGCGACTAGATGTATCGATTCTTACTTAGCCTAAGCTCTTTTTCAGCTGGAGGCTTATTGTATCTATTTACCAATCCATTAAAATCATCTTTTGAATATTATTGGGTGATAGTATTAGTAGCATTTCTTATATTCCTTTTCGTTGCACTTCGTTTAGAGTCTTGTTACCGTAAATTTTATCAAGGTGAAAATGACACATTAATTGTCCAAGAAATTCAACCAATGGAGCAAGATATTATACCAATTTATATAGGCTTATTTGTTATAATGCTTAGTATTGCAAACCTTTCAATTGACTTACAAATTTTATTGATTTTGATTTTATTTACTATTTGGTGGAAACTTTTAGAACAGTCTTACTATTTTAATATTTTTTGGTTAACTAAATATCGATTATATAAAGTTAAAGATTTAAAAGGAAATATCTATAGTATTTATACGAAAAGAAAAGATTTAAAGCTTACAAGAGTTAAATCTGAGGAGAAATTTAATTTAGTTCGTATTAATAATTTTTCGTTTATAGAAATTGAGGAGTAGTATGATAATAGCAAAATGTAAGAGGGAATATAAAGTATTAAATTTAAAAAAATCAGATATTGAACATTTATATATTTCACCTATAACAAATGAAATGCACTTAATTGAGTTTAATGCAGAATCAAAATGTGAAAATGATGAATGGTTGTTTATCAATCTTTCAAATTATAAAGATGAAATTATTACTCCTTTTTTAAGGCTATTTGATTCAACAGCAAATTTAAATATATTTGATAATGATAGCTTTAAAACTGTGGAGTTTTTACTCAGTAAACCTAGTGAAAATGATGAGCTAATTTTGAAAAAAATTACAAATTCTAAACGTGTTGAGAATATGTCAATTTTACAGATTAATGGTAATCAAGTAGGTCCGAGAAAATTAAAAGTACTTAATATTCCTAATGGGATTCAATTAGATGGTACTATTGATGCTTACTATGATGGGGAGGGGAAATTATATTTCAAGGATTTCAGTAAGATACATAAAATCTTTAAGGGGCTTGATGTATTTTATCGTGAAGCAAATAAAGAAGAAGTAGAAGAATTTAAAAATAATACTTGTTTAGATTTATCTGGTTATATAAGTGATATTGGAACCCGCAATTTAAAAATGATTGCATTAATAAAAGATAATCCGAAAATTAGACTAGATGATTCTGATTATATTAGTAGTATGATCAATCAGGCAAACTCTTTCGAATCGATTACTCTCCAAGTTAATAATAATAGATTTATAATTCTTAATGAATCTGATTTGGCGCAATTCCTTAAGTTAGCATTGGGGCGTTATTATATTAATCCATTAACAGACGATAAAATGGTTGCTAGTACTACAAAAATAATAAATTAATAAAGGAGATTTTGTATGGCAGAATCAAAAGCACAGAATATTTCAAGCCAATTGTGGGCTATTGCCAATGATTTGCGTGGCACAATGGATGCCAGTTCTTTTAAAGATTATATTCTTTCATTTCTATTCTATAAATACCTTTCTATTCATCAAGAAGAATATCTTGTTAATAATGATTTAGTTGATATTTCTGATGATAAATCTGTTAATGAATCCTATAAAGAACTTGTTGAAGAGGCGGGGTTAGAGGATTGTTTAATCGATATTGCAGGTACATTAGGATATGCTATTAATCCGGAGGATACTTGGGCGTCCTTGATTGAAAATGTTCATAATGGATCTGTTGTTCCTAGCGATTATCAACGATTATTTGAAAACTTTAATAAGAATGCTGAAATTAATAAAGAAGCTGCAGCAGATTTTAGAGGTATCTTTAATTATGTTAATCTTGGTGATTCTGGTTTAGGTTCAACGATTGCTGGTAGAACTAAAACGTTGAATGCGGTTGTAACTAAAATAGATGAAATTGAGTACAAAGATGAAAATGGTAGAGATATTCTTGGAGAAATCTATGAATACTTGATAGGTAAATTTGCAGCTAATGCTGGTAAGAAAGGTGGTGAATTTTATACACCTCATGAAGTTAGCCAAATCTTGGCTAAAATTGTTACCGGTAATATAAAATCTCAAAATGATACTTTCACAGTCTATGACCCTACAATGGGTTCTGGGTCATTATTGTTGACGGTTCGTAATGAATTACCTGATGGATCCCGTCAAGGTGCTGTTAACTTTTACGGGCAAGAACTTAATAATGTAACATGTAACTTAGCTCGTATGAATTTGATGATGCACGGTGTTACGTATAATAATATGACATTGAATAATGCTGATACGCTTGAAAGTGATTGGCCAGATGGTCCTGACCTTGATGGTATCGATAGACCACGTTCCTTTGATGCGGTTGTTGCGAATCCTCCTTACTCTGCTAAATGGGATAATAATGAAAGTAAACTAAAAGATCCACGCTTTAGTGAATATGGTAAATTAGCACCAGCATCTAAAGCAGATTACGCTTTCATATTACATAGTTTGTACCATCTAAATAATGAAGGTACGATGGCAATCGTTTTACCTCATGGAGTTCTATTCCGTGGTGCGGCAGAAGGTAAGATTCGCCAAACTATTATAGAAAAGAATTATCTTGATGCGGTAATTGGTTTGCCTGCGAATTTGTTCTATGGCACAAGTATCCCTACAACAATTCTCGTATTTAAGAAAAACCGTACGACACGCGATGTACTATTTATCGATGCTAGCAATGAATTCGAAAAAGGTAAAAATCAAAATAATTTGAGTGAAGAAAATATTACTAAAATTATTGAAACATACCAAAATAGACAAGATGTTGATAAATATGCACACGTTGCATCTCTCGAAGAAATCAAAGAGAATGACTACAATCTAAATATTCCTAGATATGTAGACACATTTGAGGAAGAAGAAGAACTTGATCTTGATGAAATCAATCGTATGATTGAACAAGATAACCAAGAAATTGCACAACTCGAAAAAGAAATAGCCGAACAATTAGCCCTATTAGGCGTCAAAATGTAAGGAAAAGAGGTAGAAAAGACCGAATAGGACTTTTCTACCTCTTTTTGTGTTCTTGGGAACAGCGTAAGTTTATAGATTTATTTGAATATGAAAGGCCTGATGCATATATAGTTAAGTCAGATAATTATAATGATAACTTTAATATGCCTGTCTTAACTGCAAATAAAGCCTTTATATTAGGTTATACAGATGAGAAAAACTCATATGATAAGCCATCAATAATTTTTGATGATTTTACCCTTGATAGAAAGTATGTTGATTTTCCTTATATGTTAAAATCTTCTGCTATAAAGATCTTAACATCAAAAAATCAGCATGATTTACGCTTCTTATTTGAACGATTAAATGCTACACGATTTGAAGTTTTAGGACATGCACGTCATTATATAAGTGTAGTTCAGAATACAACTACCTTATGTCCTTCTTTTGAAGAGGAAGTTTGTATAAGTAATCTATTAACTAAATTTGATGAGTTACTTACCCTTCATCAGCAAGAGCCATTTCTATGTGGGAACAGCGTAAATAGTGGGGTAAAATTATGTTAACAATAGAGGAAAAGTCCGAACTATTTTATATTTATTACGAAAAATGGATACATATATATAAAGAAGGTGCTATTCGTGATGTAACAATGCGAAAATATGAGATAACGCTGCTATGGCTAAAGCGATTGGTCCCTGAACTTAGGCTTTCACAATTAAATAGGATATCATATCAACAACTATTAAATGACTATGCGGAGTTTCATGAACGACAAACAACGATGGATTTTCATCATCAAATTAAAGCAGCTGTATTAGATGCAGTGGATGAGGGTTTAATTGATAGGGATCCAACTCGAAAGGCTATTATAAAAGGTAGGTCACCAAGAATTAAGAAGATTAAGTATCTGAATCAGTTTGAATTACATACATTATTAGTAAATTTGAAATTGACGTCAGAAATTAATTGGGATTGGTTGATATTGATAATTGCAAAAACTGGAATGAGATTTTCAGAAGCTTTAGCATTAACTCCAAAAGATTTTGACTTCTCGCATCAATCATTGATTGTAGATAAGACGTGGGATTATAAAGGTGATGGCGGATTTTTACCAACAAAGAATAAATCATCAGTAAGGAAAATACAGCTTGATTGGCAAACAATTATAAAGTTTTCAGAACTGATAAAAGGTTTACCCGCTGATAAGCCTATATTTGTGAAAGGTCGTGTCTTTAATTCAACAATTAATGGTGTATTAGAACGGTATTGTAAAAAGTTAGAAATACCAGTCATATCAATTCATGGATTACGACATACACATGCATCGCTATTGCTCTTTGCAGGTGTGTCAATTGCAAGTGTTGCAAGACGTTTAGGTCATGCGAGTATGACGACGACACAGAAAACATATATACATATAATTCAAGAAATGGAAAATAGAGATATTGATCTGGTGATGCGGTCTATGGCTGGATTAACATGAGATTTATTTTGTAGAAATGGCTTTTACTGATGAAGGGTAATTGAGCTATCAACTAGCTTAAAAAATTCACCAATTAAACGTTGTTCTTCTATCTTTGGTACCGCTATATATGTTTCCAAAATATTTTTATTATAAAGCCGTTTAATGGTACTTCCCTCTAAGCCTGCCCATTTAACTTGATTATAAAATTGCAATAAGAATGAATTATCTATCTTGCCATTATGATTAAGCCATACAATATTAGAATCTTGGTAATAAGCATCCTCACCATTATATACAACAGTTCGCCCAATACTCCCTGATGCAGATATTAGTATATCGCCAATATTGGGATAAGGATATTTATTCTTATATTCCTCAAAAAGATCTCTACTAATAAATGAATCTGCGTCGCTTCCAAATGTTCCTATTTTATAAAATGGAATATCCCCTTTTGTAGTAGTTTGTTCCTTAAAAATTCGTTTATTCATTTCAACTGCGGCCAAGCTTCCAAGCTTACACTGTTCCCAAGTAATTTAAAGGAGAAAAATATGCGGAATTTTGATAATCCTAATTATGAAAAATATAAAAAAATGAGTGAAGATGAGTTTCGATTAAGGGTAGCTGAATTAGAGGTGAAAATATCTGAGATCGGGTTAGGTTTAATTAAAGAATATGCTAGTGGCGGCTTAAAGGCATTACTTTTATTGAATGGTGCAGCTGGTATAGCTATCTTAGCTTTTTTAGGAAATATATTAGGAACTGAATTTGAACGTTGGATTAGAGGGATTGCATGGGGACTAGTTTTCTTTTCGATAGGTGCCTTTTTTTCAACTATTTCTTGGCTATTTGCCTATATCTCACAAACTTACTATAATGAAGCGAATGGTAATGATAAAATGATTAAGAATGGTACTATCTGGCGCAATGCTACAGTTGGAGCTGTTGTTGTTAGTGGCATCGCTTTTCTTGTTGGTGGATATCTGATATTTTATGTTATAACTAGTTATTAAATTGCTATTAAATAAATGGGAAATATAAGATGTTCTTATTTGGGTAATATCTTTAAGAAACAATCTGTCTTTACGGTTGGACTGTTTTTATTTGCTTTCATGAAATCTCTTTATTCAACCTGTATAATACCCTCATTAGTCTAATGAGAGGGGAGATATAGATGAGAGATACTGCAAAACAAATTATAAATTATTGGTATTCACTTGAATGTTTGCAACCGAAAGAGGTGCCTAAGTATAAAGTAATACCTAAGAAGTATGTTAAAGAGCTCGTGTTTACTACTGTAAATGATAGAACTACTATCTATCAACAGTCTGTAATTAAGCCTCTTTGGAAAAAGGCACATGTTTCCACGTATGTAGTACCGTTACCAAATTATTCTTATAATTACTCTATTATTGATGAGATTAAAAGTTTTAAGGATAAAAAGGACTATGTATTAGATGATGAACATGCGGTTCTATTAAGTGTAGTCAAAGGGACTGAGGTACTAGAAACTTTTATTGATAAATTAGAAATTGAGTATCCTGAAAAACTATATTTAGGGAATGTGTATAGTGCATCGTTTACTGTTGATGCAGAGGGATACTATAAAGAGGGGAGTCTTCAAATTGCTCCCTTTATTTGGGTGATTTATCAAATGATGTGTCAGCCTGATGTAGAGTTTAAAGATATTAAGCTAGATGGTTGGGATGAGGTTGTTAAAGACATCGAGAATAGTTTTAATCTTCCTGAGGAAAATGTATCTCTTGATAAGGCTGCACATGAGATTAATGCGTATCTACAAGAGAATATTTTGAAGCCTATGGGTGTTACTATGTTTCGTGCTGGTGATATTTATGGCTACTGTGGATTTACGACAGAGGAGATTCAGCTTGTTAAGGCTGAGACAATGCCTATTAATGATTTAAAATCTAGTTTTTTTCTTGATGATCTACAGTTAGTGTTACATCATATTGATAGATTAAAGGATAATGATAAGGTATTGTCTTATATCAATAGTCTTAATCAGGATATTGAGCATTATGATTTGTTAAAAGATACAGATCAAATGCGCAAGTGGTATAATCCGAAGGTTTTACCTTATGGTCGATGGCCTTCAAAGTTTAATTTATCCTTTATGCAGCAAATTGCTGTTAATATTGCTAAGGAGAATCCTAAAGATATCTTTTCTGTTAATGGCCCTCCTGGTACAGGCAAAACTACGTTATTGAAGGATATAATTGCTAATAATATTGTTGAGCGTGCTGCTAAGTTTTGTGAAAGTAATCATGTAAATGATATCTTCAAAAAGGTTGTTGGCCGAGATGGAATATCTTTTTACTATACTATACCTAGTGACATTGCCGTATATGGCATGTTGGTACTTTCATCAAATAACAAGGCCGTTGAAAATATTACATTAGAATTACCCAATATTTCCTCTGTAAAAGCGGGAACTAATGGGTCGACCTTATTTAATCCCGAGTTCTCAGACCAACAGGTTGATTTATCTTGTTTCGCTAAAGATGAGAAATATAAATATGTTAAATCAAGTGAGGTATACTTTACATTTTTAGCGGATCGTTTGGCAGAGAGTAATACGCAATGGGGATTAATTTCTGCTAGACTTGGTAAGAAATCTAATATCAATACCTTTATACCTGCATTAAATGTATTATCCTCAGACATGTCTTCAATCATGCGTATGCCTAGTGCTCAAGATGCTTTTGAAGGTGCTAAAAGACAGTTTCAGGCTCAGTATAAGCTTGTGAAAACATTGTTTGCTTATGTAACAACATATGAAGAGAACACCCAATCAATTCAAGAGTTAAAGCTTAAAATCAATCAGTTACAAGAGGAAGTTGTTTCAATCGATGAACAATTAAGTAAATATGATACATTAAATGATGATTTGATGCAGTTGATAGAGCATAAAAATTGTATTGAGTCTAAATTAATAGAGTATAATGGTAAACGGTCTATTTTTGATAAGCTGTGGCACGCTACTAATTGGTCTATTTTAAAAGCTATGGGTAATCCTACATTATTATCGGTAATTGAAGAAGAGACTACAAAGCTTCAAACTGTTAAAGACCAATTGACTGCATTACATCAGTTGGTTAATGAGCGTGAATCTATAATCAATACGAAAGATAGCTTATTAGCTGATATTAAAGATATTGATGGTACTATTCAAAAAGCAGAAAAGATAAAGCAAGAGATTTTAGGCACATTAAAATCTAGTGGTAAAGATACGATACACTGCTTTGATGATATAGAATCAAAGTTAATGTTATCTGATGAGGACCGCGCAGAGGCTCACACGGCATTCTTATATGTATGTAATTATTTAAATGAATGTAGAGAGCGTTTATTATACGATGCCTTACAATTACAAAAGGCTGTCGTTATGAGTGATGCTTTCAGAAAAAACATGCAATTGCTTAGTCAGTATTGGGGCTCATTAAGTGATAGAAAGAAATTGCAGAAAAACTTTGACCTTGATATGATTTTCCCTGCATTACTTAATTCCTTGATGATAGCCGTGCCTGTTATTTCTTCTACTTTTGCTGCCGTGGAGAGGTTCTTAGTTAACTGTAAATCTGAAAGCTCGTTAGGTACTATCATTATTGATGAGGCAGGACAAGCGTCACCTCATATGCTCGTAGGGGCATTATACCGTGCACAAAAGGTAATAGTGGTCGGCGATCCCAAACAGATTGAACCGGTACAAACTGTGCAGGATTTATTTGTTGAAAGAATTGGTGGCGAAGGTATCGGTAAGTATAGAAATAAAGAATTATCTGTTCAAAGTTTAGCTGATGCTCAAAATCCATTTGCAGGCATCATTAAAAACCTTGATGGATCTGAATCTTGGGTAGGGTGTCCGCTTGTTATTCATAGACGTTGTAAAGACCAGATGTTTACAGTTGCCAATGAATTATCTTATGGTGGATTTATGATTAATAAGACCATAGATTCTGATGATCCTATTGATCCATGTAAAGAAAGCTGTTGGATAACATATGATGCAAGTAATATTGAATCGAGTACAGGTAAGGATAGATATATATCAATACAAGGTGAAATTGCTTTTGAGTTAATCCAAAAGTTACGAGCTAGAAACGCAGAATTTAAAGATATATTTATTATTACACCATTTACTAGTGTTGCACATGGGTTTAAAACTTATATGCAATCTATCAGTGATGATATCGTTAACTGGACCGACAAAGATAATAAGAGTGTTTGATTAAAGGATAATATCGGGACTGTTCATACCTTCCAAGGTAAAGAAGCTAAAGTTGTTATTTATATGTTAGGCTGTCAAAGTGATGGTTCTGCTAATGGCGCAATTAAATGGGTTAATGCTAACAACGTAAATGTAGCCTTTACTAGAGCAAAAGAATACATCTATGTTATTGGTGATGCTATTAAATGGGCAGAACTTAATAAAAACCTTGCATTTGCGCAGAGATATTTGCCTATATATACTTTAGAGGATATTTAAGCTAATATTTTATCAAGATGGCATATGATTGATGAATATATGTAAGGTTATAACAATAAAACAGGGAAAAGAATCATATGATTCCTTTCCCTGTTTAGATATGATATAATTTATATCAAAGTGAGGCATAAATGGTTTGGACGCCAGACTTCGCTTCTGATTTTTAATATTGAAGAAACGGTCTGACTCTCAATGTCGGGCCTTTTTTCATGCCACGATTAGAAAGCTAGCTTTTAGCTAGAGGTCAATCACTTTGCAGCCATAATAATGGTCGCCACAAGTATACCAAATGAAATCATTAAAGATAGCACTTTGTATGTACTCATATTGATCACCGCCAATCTCTAGAAGATTAGCAAAGGCTGGACCCATTTAGAGGCCTCAAGTTCAATATAGTGTTTTGGGTTATAAAAGTAAATAGATTAGAGGTTCCTAATAATCATTAATTTGTCTATTAGGAACTTTTCTATTTTCAGTACTATATTTCTATATTTTCTAAGATGTTCATGATAACTTCATAATCAAAATAATCTATGCTAAAATATTAGTAACATAGTTAAGTTTTAATTTTTCGTATATTTATTTTATTGAAATACGCGGGGGACAACATGGGGGATATTGACAATTTAGCAACAGAGGAACGAGTTTCTTATTTAATAAAACCTATTTTAAAGGTACTTAGTCAATCGAGTAGTCCATTAACGACAGCAGAAATATGCTCTCAAATGATTAAGATAGATCCATATATTGCTGAATACGCTGAAGCTATATATACCTCAGGAAAAACAGGAAAACCGTATAAGGATTTTACTAAAAGATTTAGTCTTGCAATTAAAGAGTTAGAGTTTTTAGAGCTTTTAAGTCGTGAGGGCAAAGGCAAAAAGAGTCGTATTTTATTAACACAAAAAGGTCAAGAGTTAGATATATCAACCTTAAATGTTGAGAAAGATATTAGGGAAAAAGCTCAACCTTATTGGAAGGAAAAAAGAAAAAAAGTAATAGAAAAAAACTCAAAACAAACAAATGCAGCTAATAATAAAAAAAATGAAAAGCGTTTGCTATGGAGAGCAACCGCGAATTTCGAGGAATCTGGCTTTTCTTGGTATCAACTTGAGGTTGGTGATATTGTTACATATAATTATGTAACTGAAAAGAACATAGAAATTGGAAGATTTGGTTTAGGCTATAATAAAAATTCAGGAGAAGGGCCTAATCAACCTGCTGGTTCAGTATCTTGTATTTTTCAAATTGTTGATTATTTGAATCTACCTGACTCACAAATTAATAAAGCTGTGTTACGGTGTGTACATAAATTTGATCACCCAATAAGTCTTTCTGAAATTAATGGTTGGTTTAATGATGGAAGTCAGTTAAATCTTCAAGGTGGGCTTGCTTCAATCGCTGATACTCAAGCGGATATTATTATTAAGAATATTCCTAAATTAGTTTCTTATATAAAAAACAGTACAATATTTTTACCAATAAAGAAAAGAGTATATCCATTACAAGTTATGTATTATGGTGCACCAGGTACTGGTAAAAGTTATAGAATAGGCTCATTAATAAAAGAGAAGAGTTATCCAGGATACACTGAGTATGATGATAATCCTTATGTTTTTCGTACTACTATTTACCGTGACTATTCTTACTTTGATTTTGTAGGTAATATTATGCCTGTAACAAAAGAAGGAAAAGTTAGCTATGAATTTGTTCCAGGGATATTTACAACTGCATTATGTACAGCATTGAGAACTCAAGATAGAAACATTGATGTTTATCTTATTTTAGAGGAAATGTCTCGCGGTGATATAGCTAGTATTTTTGGCGATATATTCCAGCTATTGGATAGGGATAATACTGGTAAAAGCATGTATGGCATTAACAATAAATCCATTTTTGAATACCTTATATTAAATGGAGTAATAAAAGCAGGACACAAAATTATTATTCCATCAAATTTACATATTATAGGGACCGTTAATACAAGTGACCAAAATGTTAATGTTATTGATACTGCTTTTAAACGAAGATTTGATTTCAAATATATTGGTGTAGATCCTATTCTTGTCGATGACAAAGATGATGAATATGTTAACAATTTTGATATTCAATTTACAAATTCTGATACATATGAGTGGGTAAAACTATATCAAGCTATTAATCATATCATTATAAATGATTTAGGATTAGCTGAAGATAAGCAATTAGGGCCTTTCTTCTTAAAGGATAAAGGCGATGATGATGCAAATCGCGAACAAGTTGCTGATGATGCAAATCGCGAACAAGTTGCTGATGATGCAAATCGCGAACAAGTTGCTGATAAGCTGTTACATTATTTATGGCAAGATGTTGAACGTGTTTCTTATACTGGTGCTAGTCTTTTTGATGATAGTATTAAATCCTTTAGTCAGTTATACTCAACATTTAAGCATAAAAAGAATATTTTAAGTGAAGCTGTAAAACAAGCATATGGAAACTTATAAAATGAATAATGATGTATTAGATTATCATTTTGAAATTATTAATGATGGCAACGAATTGACAGAATCATTTTGTCGAAAGTGGGATATATACTCATACTGTGATCGATATAATGAGAAGTTAAAATGTTCTTTCGTTGGTATGGTAGTAAAAAAAGATAATATTCTACTTTCCTTTCCTAAGCACTATCATGTTGATAAAGTAACTTTGAGAGATGAGAAATCAAAAGTATTGCAAGATATGAAAGATATATTGCATATTATAAAGCGAGATAGAGAGCTATATGGTGTTGAACCAGGACAATTAACTGATACGATACCAATAGATGCTTATCAGTATATTCTTACATATTATTTAGAGTTTGGTTTATATCATCGTCAATTAAGAGATACAGTTAAAGGTTATAAAGGTCATATTAATTGGCATCAAACAATAAATTCGATTCGTCCCTTATTAAGTGATGGAAATTTTATATACTCTCCTTTTGTAGTTAATTGTGAATATGATGAGTCAATTTTTATTACGGAATGTATGGATTACGTATTATTTGATTTCTATAACACCTTTCAAACTTTATTAGATGATATTCACCCGTATAAGCGTCAATTTTATAATCCTATATTTGATGAGTATGATTTTTGTATTACTAAATTGCAAATATTAAGTGGGCGGCTTTTTAAGGATTATGAACGATTATTATTGAAATCGTTGATCAGATACTTTCAATGGAAAAGTAATCGAAGTAAGTCATCTAAATTCTTAACCTTGTATTTTGAATTGGTTTGGGAACGTATGATACATTTGTATTTATCTAAACACACACGAATTTTGGGCGATGATTATGAAATTACAAAGGAAGAGCAATCTTGTAAGCTAAATATTATAAAACCCAATAGTGTGGATATAGAGCAACGAGAATTAGGTGAGAAAAGCCGATTCTCTATTCAATTTGATCATTACTATGAAACCAGCATAAATACAGAGCAACCATTAATATTATTATTTGATTCTAAATATTTTACTAATGATGTGAGTTCTTTTAATTATAAGCAAGCATTTTATTACTATTATTTACGAGGTAAAAATAAAAATGCCATTATCAGAAATGCTTTAATTCTACCTACATCAGGTAAAAGGGAAACCATTGTGCATGTTGATAGACAGCATATTGATGGCCTATATATTCGTGAGGAATATATAAATCTTAAAGATGTGATTGACTGCTATAAAAAATCGATATCTTGATTTTAATCGTAAAATGTATATAAGTATAAATTCTCCTAATAGTTATGAAATAGCAATTAGGAGGATTTTTTTATGGGACGTTTAATACACATATTAAAAGGTATACTGATTATAGAGAAGGAGGAATATTCATATGAAAAATATTGATAGAATTCAAACGAATATTTTAGAAATGATTAATCGGTATGTAGGTAAGAAGTATATTTATATTTTACCCCTTGTATATCATAATCATGAGGACCATAGGAATGTTAATGATTGGGAAAATAGAGTTGCTCAAGTATTAACGTCTTGTAATATTCCTTATTTTGTAACATATGCGAATTATCAAAGTACACCAGAGGTGCCTTTAGGAGAGCGAAAATATGAAAAATCACCTACGTTTATATTTTTCTGTGAATCGTGGCAAAGTGAAGAGTTAAATTGTGTTATTCGCATTCTTTCTGCAAGAATTGAACAACAACATTATATTACTATTGATTTAGAAAAAAACGTAAGAATTGTTGAATTATATAAAGATCATGGTGTTGTAGAGCCTTGTGAAGTAAAAGAACTCGGTAAATGGTCTATGAAGGGGTATTATAGTTATCTTAAACAGACACATATTGTTAAATATCAATTGGTAGATTTTGATATTAATCCTAGACATCTTCCCGATAACTTTATAAAGTTAGATCATCATGAACTACTATATTGTATAGATGAGTCTTTTAAAGAGTTTCTTAGTTTAGATCTTCTTGATAAAAATCTATCTCTAGAAAACTATCTATCTAAAGCCGGATTAGTTAATTATAAAGTTATCTATGAATCAAATATGCCAGAAGACAATCGGTTATTGGAGGTATATAGAGTTATAGATATAAAGGAAATACCTAAAGAGTTAAGATTACAATATGCTATTAAATTAGTAGAAAAATATCCATTAGATGCATGTTTGTTTGAGGTGGAAGATAACTCATATATTTCTATTATATGTAAAAATGATGGATTCTATTATCTTCAGTTTAATTATGAGTTTTCTGGATATACAACTGATGAGGTACATGGACGTAAGCAAAAGAGTTTAATTGAGTATTATCTACATTCAACGTTTAATTTACGGCCTACAATGAAATATTCTATAAAGTACAGAAGTGATTATCTAAATATAATTGAACGTAATAATGTTGTTTATTGATGGCAATATTTACAATAATTACAGCGTAAGTGTCTATCTAAGAATGTAGAAAAATGATGATATAAAAATATAAATCTGATTACCTAGTTGAAAGGGACAAATATGAAAGAAGAAGAACTACAAAATAGAATAGATAATGCATTGGAATTAAATGACTTATTAAGTTTACCACGTGGTTTTCATATAGCAGAAAATGTCTTTGGTCAAGAAATATATATATGGAGAGAAACAGTGGGTGAAGGCTATAGTTTAATGTTTAGAACACACAATAAAAATGAACTTTACATAGAGGATTTTAATGAAGATGGCCAATTGATTAATTGCAGATATGAAGAAGTTGAATTAGATTAACTCTATATGTTACGCTTAACAAGTAATTATGTATTTTGCCACTTTAGATAGACCTACAGGAAAACGTAGACCCATTTAGCGGCCTCAAGCTCAATATAGTCCTGTTAATAACAAAAGTAAATAGATTAGAGGTTCCTAATAGTCACCTAGGTGATCAATAGGAACCTCTTTTATTATCATTTTATTACTATATAAGTACATTACAATATACAAAATATAGTTAGTGTGTATTGAGGAGAGCTTATGTTTAGAAAATCTTTGTTATTCGGTGGTCTGATTACTATACTGTGTTTAAGTGGTTGCAGCAATGCTAATGAGTTGCCTGGGTATAATGCAAAAGCTAAGCATTCTAGTGCTGATTTTTATAAGAATGATTTGATGGATAGTATTCTTAATGAACGAATCTATAATGCTACTGGTGTTGCGGAGGTTAGTGATGCGGCTAGATTACTATATCGTGTTGATGAGATGAATGCTGAGCAGCGTAGAAATTTAAACTATTCTATGTGGCGTGCCCAATATAATGCTGTAACCGAAGTCCATATGCATACTGATAAGGGCGGGCTTTCCTATACACTGCCGTTTCCAGCTTTCAAAGGTGGCACACAATCTGCCCCTATTCCAAATGTGAAAGATACTAATACATTGGTGTATACATTTAATCATCCTTTTATTTATACTAGTTTATTTGTGGATAATCATCCGTATGAGCAAAGTGCTCAGTATTTGGGCAAACCCTATAATGAATTAAAGCAAGGCTATGTGCGTTCTGCATTGCAGGAAAAATGGTCACATATGAATCAAGATCAGTTTGATATATCCAGTATTGATGGTAGTACTTTCAAAGGGGAAAGGGTTATTAATGGCCGTTGGAGCACCATGAAAACTAAAGGCAATCCTACCTTTGTGGCAAATGATATTTCTTTTGCCTTAAATAATGAGCCTGATACGCAATATGTACTTACCTTGATGGTTAGAGAGGATGGCGAGCGAGGTATTGGTAAACGGGGCATTGAGGACATTATCGCTAATTACATTGTGCCTAATATTACTTCATTAGATCGGTTAAATAAGGATAGTCATTTTGAAAGCTTTAATAACTACAATTATCGTGTGTTAAATGATGCCGTTGAGGAAGCATCCGGTAATGAGCATATTAAAATATATAAGGAGCCTACAGGTATTTCGCAGATGATAGAAGTATATCCTGTTGAGCATAAGGGGGAAATCTGGGCTAATCTTGTTGACATTGTCACAATCTCTGAAGCACAGTTAAAAACTAGAAAGAATATGCGTAGTGGTAGCCATATGTATATATGGAATGATGGTGTTCCTGGCGTACTGGTAACATTTGAATATGAAGATGGTACTAGTGAATGGCGATTTAGCACGCAAGATGCACATAATCTTTATATACATACAATCCGTTATAAATATGATGCGAATCGAAAAAGTTTGCCAGCACTAGCAGGAATCGCCTCTGATGCGAAGATTTCAAACTTGGGTGATACATATAAGGGCGAAGTAGATTTTTTATGATATAATTGATATCAAAGCGAGGCATAAATGGTTTGGTCGCCAGACTTCGCTTCTAATAAGAAAAATTGAAGAAACGGTCTGACTTCTCTGTCGGGCCTTTTTTCATGCCACGATTAGCAAAGGCTGGACCCATTTAGAGGCCTCAAGTTCAATATAGTGCCGTAAATTATAAAAGTAAATAGATTAGAGGTTCCTAATAGTCACTTAGGTGACCAATAGGAACCTCTTTCGATTTGTATTTAGTTCGGGGGATTTTAGTCGTGACAATTCACTTACAATTTTTATAATACTAGAATTAAGTATTAGTTATGCAGCCCTCGTCTGCTGTATATTTTTAAGATTATAGCAATAACTGTATTTAATACGAATAGAAGAGCAAAGCATACTAAGGCTGTAGTATAGCCATATCCTGCTTCGTGAAAGTATGATACGAGCATGGGCCCAACGATGCCTGCTAATCCCCAAGCAGTTAGAATGCGGCCGTGAATAGTAGAAAGCTGACGTATGCCGTAGAGGTCGGCAAGATAAGCTGGCATACATGAGAAACCGCCGCCATAGCAGGTGATAATGAGAAGGATTAAAATTTGGAATGTTAGAGTACTATTTGTTTGAGAGAGTAAATAGAATGAGATGATTTGTATAATAAAGAATAGTATGTAAGTTTGTGCCCGTCCAAAGTAGTCAGAGATAGTAGACCATGCAATGCGACCACCACCATTGAAAATACCGATGATGCCAACCAGCGATGCAGCTGCTGCAGGTGTCATACCAATGGTTTCTTGTGCCATAGGGGATGCTAAGGATAGAAGACCTATACCACAGGTAATATTAATAAAGAAAACCCACCAAAGGGCACCAAATTGCCAAGTTTTCATAGCATCATTGGCTAGCATGCCATGGTTATGAACATACATAGTGGATTTATCTTTCATAGTTCGAGGCGGTTGTTTTGGTTGAGGTGCTTTCAAATAGAGAGAAGAGGCGCCCATAACTACGAGATAAATTATGCCGAGGATAATGAAATTATTTACTAAGCCTACCTGAGCTACAAGGAACTGCATAAGCGGTCCTGCAATGAGTGAAGCAAAGCCAAATCCCATAATGGCTAATCCCGTAGCAAATCCTGGGCGATTAGGAAAGTATTTTACGAGCGTAGATACTGGTGTTATATAACCAATACCTAGTCCGATACCACCGATGATACCATAGAAGAGATAGAGTAAGGTAAGATTATGGACACTAAGTGCATAAGCAGTACCTAATAGGCCTGCCACCCAGAATAACATGGCAAGAAGGCCGCTTTTCTTAGGCCCTATTTTTTCTGCAAAGGATCCTAAAAAGCCTGCAGACAGTCCAAGCATCAGGATAGCTAGGGAGAAGGTCCATGTTGTTTGAGACATAGTAAATCCCATATCTGCCATAATAGGTCGTGTGAGCACGCTCCATGCGTACACACTACCGATGGATATATGTAGACCAATAGCTGCTAGTGCAATAAGCCAACGATTTCTCATAAGAAAACTCCTTTCATATAGGTGAGATGATTAAAGATTTGTTCAGCATAGTTGCTATGAGAGAACAAAAAAAGACCGTCTGAACAAAAGCTTGCCCAGACGGTCGGCTATCACACGATGTGTGCTACTGTGCATGTAGTCAATTCTACGTATCCGTCAGCCCAGTAGGAATATATTACTAATATAGCAAGTGAGAGGATATCTTGTCGGTGATATAAGTCACTGTCTAGTAGTAATGTAATAAGGAAAGAAATCTTTCGATTCCTTTCCCTGTTTAGATATGATATAATTTATATCAAAGTGAGGCATAAATGGTTTCGACGCCAGACTTCGCTTCTAGTGTTTTAAATTGAAGAAACGGTCTGACTTCTCTGTCGGGCCTTTTTTCATGCCACGATTAGAAAGCTAGCTTTTACCTAGAGGTCAATCACTTTGCAGCCATGATAATGGTCGCTACAAGTATGCCAAAGGAAATCATTAATGATAGCACTTTGTATGTACTCATATTGATCACCGCCAATCTCTAGAAGATTAGCAAAGACTGGACCCATTTAGAGGCCTCAAGTTCAATATAACGATGTCAAGTGTAAAAGTAAATAGATTAGAGGTTCCTAATGGTCACCTAGGTGACTATTAGGAACCTTTTTTGTACGCCGAATAGGCATGATTAAACCCCCAGTTAAACTGGGGGTCGGTAAAAAATTCTTAGAGAAAAGGAAAGAACCTCCTAGTGGTAAAATGAAGTTGGTCTGGCAACCACAACATTTCAACATAGGAGGTTCAATGTCAATGAATGACGTAAAAAGCTTATCACATAGTAAATGGAGATGTAAATATCATATTGTTTTTGCACCAAAGTATAGAAGACAAATAATATATGGTCGGATAAAAGCTGATGTAGGTAAAATTTTAAGAGATTTATGTAATAGAAAAAATGTAGAGATTATAGAGGCAGAATGCTGTCCGGATCATATTCATATGCTAGTAACTATTCCACCCCATTTAAGCGTATCGAGTTTTATGGGATATTTAAAAAGCAAAAGTAGCCTCATGATATTCGATAAACACGCAAATTTAAAATATAAGTATGGAAATAGACATTTCTGGTGTAGAGGATATTATGTGGATACAGTGGGAAGATACGAAGGAGCGATAAAAGAGTATATTCGCAATCAACTACAAGAAGATATAGCACAAGATACATTAAACTTTAAAGAATATGCCGACCCGTTTACGGGTGAGCCGGTAAAATAGGCAAAATAAAAGTCCCCGAGTAGGGGGCAGCCAGTGGTAATAGAGTGGTTGTCAGATCATTCAAAGCCCTCTTTAGAGGGCCACCACTAGAGAAAGACCCTTATAGGGTCAGAGCAAACCACCCGTTCTACGGGTGGTTATGATTACTTGACTTTTAAATTTATATATCCCAATATGTTACAATTAATAATATAGTAGTCGTATTGTAGGAGAGACCTATGTTCTATTTAGTCATTGCCGTCATCATCATTGTATTTATTGCAAAATCTCGTTCATCAGCAAATAATCAAAGTGATACTGATGCGGATATAGAGAAACAGAATCGTATATTAGACGAAATTAATCGTACATACGGTAATATTGAATCATATGAACCAAACTTGGAATTATCAGATATAGAGGGAATATATTTTAATGAATTTCGTGAATATGTCGATGCTGAAGGTCGTGTATTAACTCCAGCAGAGATTGATGAGATACGATATAAAGATGATTATCGAGAGGATATTGAGCAGGATTTTCCGCATCATCGTTAACCTGGAGGACGTAGAGATGAAACGAACAATATGTGCTATCAGCCTTGGTGTATTGCTAGCGACACCAGTGTTTTCACAAGCAATTGATACAACACCAATGATACGTGTTACGAATAACCATAATGGTCAACACGATGCCTCGTTAGATGCTATTACAGATACAAAGTTTTATGGACCGTATCAATTCCGTGTATTAAAGGATGCTATTGAAACAAAAGGCGAAACAAAAGATATTGATGGTAGGGTGTTTAGAACCTCTGATGGGGTATTTATGCATGTTAAGGCAAGATCTATTGATAACACTAGTATGTCCTTAGACAATGAGATTAAAAATCTTGTTAAAGATAGAACGATTCCTGAACCTACTGTTAAGATGGTATTGCCCATTAAGGATAGTGTAATAGAGGTTAATAATTATGGTGTGCGCAGTTTACTAGCTGAATTTATGTATGGCTGGCCATTAAAGAATAGGACGGACATGGTATTAGTTACTGATTATGAAGGAACTAGATACTATTATAAATTGCAGTTCTATAGAGATAGATTGCCAAACGGTGTTCGCATTGAGCAACTGCGACAAATGATTATGGATGCGCAATTTAGCTATAAATAATATGAATATATTATGTTCGAGAGAGGATACATTGTGTTAAAGCATATAGTATTAGCTATGACTATTAGCGTAGCTATCATTACGCCTACTCAGGCTATAGACATTAATATACCTGGTGCTGATAGGACTGTTCCTGTAGAGGCGTATAAGAATTATAATTATACAAATGAAAGCTTAGAAAAGGCATTATCAGATAAGAAAGAACATATAGCTAAGAATTTAAAATCTTACCATTATCGAGATTATGAAATTAGCCAACAAATTCAATATAGTAAGAATACTTTACGTGCTGTGCACGCACATAGTACTATCATTCGCCTACATTCTGATACTGATAGTATGCGATTAATTATGCCATTTTCAAGTCAGCATGGTATGTATACTCAGAAACAGGATGGACAGAATATAGAAATCAATAATCAGAAAATTGATTTTTCTATTATGACAGATACAACACAGCATTTAAATAAATTAAATAAGGAAAATCGTGATTTACATCGTGACATTAAAAAATTCTATTATCCATCTATAGGATCTGCTTTGTGGTTTAAGGAAAAGCAGCAATCTAGAGACAATAACGAAATATATACGACAGGTATTCAGTTTAAAAATCCTAAGAATAAGTCAAAATCCTATCGGATGGCATTTACTTATAATGGGGGCGGTTCTGAAGGTGCATTGATTGATCGTCATGTAGAAAATATGATTGCTAATTATATAGTGCCATCTATTCAGATTTTACCTGATACAGATTCATATTCTGAAAGCAAAGAGTTATACGGATTTGTTTATAAGACCCCAAAAGGATTAGAACAGAAGATTAGATATGATATAAATAATGGTGCAATACACAAATATAAAACAGCTGGGTATGAACAGAGTGTAGATGTTAGTAGTACTATACGTGGTGATGAAAGCATGGCTGCTCAGTATACTAAAATGTTAGAGTTTATGACTATTATTGGTATTAATTTAGGTTTTAAAGATCCGCAATATGCTATTGTTTGGAATGATGGTATTCCATCAGCTTTAATTGATATATATAATCCAGATGGGGAGTCTTTAATCGTTGTATTTACATATGATGATAAGAATAGAATGCTTACAAATTGGATCGCTTATAATTTAAAAGAAAGCAAACTTAGTCATGATGAAATACGTAATATAGCAGAATCTGTTAAGATAAAAGATAAAGTTTCGCTTACTAATCAAAAGATACAACCTTTATCTGAGGAGTTTCTTATGATTTAAAGTTTCTTATTAATAAAATATGTGATGAAAAAAGGTCTATATATTACAGCTCAGTAATATATAGACCTTTAACTTGTATTATCTAGTTTTCAATCAATTATAGGATGCTTTTACCCATAGGGAATACAGTTTTGCCAAATACTTTATTTACAAGTACGGCACCAGAACCGTAGAAGCCCAAGAGTGAGATGAATAATTCGGACCATTTGTATTAACCAAACGCCTGCCACAGCGGATTTCATTTCCATTACGAAACTCGTGGGTTTTATTTGTGATATACTACATATAAAGTATGTAGGAGGTTATATGGTTTTTCTTACTTCATTACAAAGCATCATGCCTATCGTCTTGCTCATATCTCTTGGATATTTCTTAAAAGGGCGGGGCATGTTTAATGATACATTTAGCTCGAACCTATCAAGGCTCATCATGTCCGTCATTTTGCCGGTCGGCGTATTTATGTCCGTGCTTCACAATGTGCAAACATCGGATTTGTGGGACTTACGGTATGGACTACTCGTCGTGATGATGACCTATGTAGTATCGTACATCATAGCTTTCATCATGATGAAAATTGTACATGTCCCACGGGGACGCCGCGGTATTTTTATCAATATGGTAGTTAATGATAATTGTTTATTTATTGGACTACCTGTACAGATTGCATTGTTTGGGCCCGATGCATTACCGTTTTTCTTGCTGTATTATATTGGTAATACCATATCTGTATGGATGTTTGGTGTATTCCTTATTGAGGCTGATCCGTTGCCTACGAATGGTGCTAGCCATGGTGAAAGCTTCCGCACCTTGGTACGCAAGTTTTCTTGGAAAAAATTATTGCCACCGCCATTATTGGGCTTTTTCTTGGCATTAGTATTCCTATATGCTCAAATTCCATTGCCGACAGTATTACATAATACGTTAAACTATATAGGTAATATGGTAACACCATTATCCTTGCTATATATTGGTATCGTATTACATGATGCGGGCCTTAAAAGCATGCGTTTAAATAAGGATTCCATCGGTGGTATCATTGGCCGTTTTGCCGTAGCACCATTTATTATGTTCTGCGTTATCTATGCTACAAAATACCTCATGGGCATTACATTGGATCCCGTTGCGGTCATCACATTCATCGTTCAATCTGCAGGACCGGTTATCGCAGTATTGCCAATCGTAGCGAATGAAGCAGGTTCTGATTTGCCATTTGCCACAGGACTCGTAACCATTAGCTCCGTATTGTTCGTATTCGTTATACCAGTTATTATGGAAATATTAACACTGTTTGGGATGTAAAGCTTAATTATTACCACATTATAAGAAGATTTTATTTTTATAATGTGGTATTTTTATTTGAATTTTAAACGTATGTTAGTTTGATGTATAATGGAATAAATAAGGAGTAACAGTTGACCTATAATATTTAAAGAAGCTATTATTAAATTAATAGGGATATATTATTAAATTAATAGGGATATATTATTAAATTAGAAAAGAGGTGATTTCATGGCGTTTGTTCCAAAGATAACAGTATCCGAATTTGTAGAGCGTGAAATTAGTATTCGTTATAAACGTTTACCTATAGTTAATTTTGTTAATTTAATAAAATCAGGTGTAGAATTAGGAAAATTTGAGAGATATGTGATTGAATTCTTTAGAGAGGTAAAACCAGAAAATAGACGTAAATTTATGGTAGAACAAAATATTACACCATTCGAAATGGAACAATTATATAACAAAGTAAAGCATATCCCGGCTGTTAGTACTGTAGAAGGATCGATTTATGGAGAGTGAACGGCATGTATTTAATCAGAATATATTTGTGGATGATGATATAGAGATTGTAACTAAGAAGGTTTTCTTTAGAGGTGCATCTTTACATCCTCGGGATTTATACGATTTGGCTACTGTTTATTTAGGACCAAGGAGAAGTGAATTAGTTAATGCTCTAATTAATATCCCAGAACAGTTACAAGAGTTTCATGATGCTTTACAACGGGTAGGACCAGGATTTTCTTTTTCTGAAGATTATGGTTTAGATTTAGTATTAGATATACCATTAGGGCTTAAGGGCCGAGAGGTGGATATTTGTATAGATTTATGTAATGAGGTTCGTAAATCTTTAGTTTAATTAGATATAATATCATTAATTTTCTAAGAAAACGACTAGTACCATATACATATGTATATGGTACTAGTCGTTTTCTTATGCATTAAGCGCTTCGATAATCGTTACGATATCTTCTGCCTTTCGAGCAATGTGTTTGACGCCTAAATCTTTATGTAATTGTTCGTCTCTAAAGCCCCATGTAACGCCGATGCATAGTAGGCCAGAGTTTTTGGCTGTCGCTACATCTACTTCAGAGTCGCCGATGTAGATGGATTCGTCTTGGGTCGAACCTAATTCTTTTAATGCTTGTAATACCATGTCTGGTGCTGGTTTACGTTGTAATCCAGGGCGTTCGCCGATAGCTACTGGTAAACGATCACCAAAGTATTCCTTATTTAATGGAGTAACACCTTCTTGGATTTTATTAGAAACAATGGCAAGCTTATATCCCTTAGCACGTAATGTGTCTAATACATCAAGCATGCCAGGATATGGGGCTGTGTAATCCTGTAAATGTTCGCCGTAGTATGCTTTAAATTCGTCGAGATAGGTGTTGAATTCAGCCTCCGAAATGGAATCTGGCAGTGATTGACGCATCAAATGAGCTACGCCGTTGCCAAGGGCTGCTTTCACCTCAGGAACCGACCGTTCTGGCAAATCATGAGCGCGCAATACATAATTCACCGCATTGCGTAAATCTGTTAACGTATCTAGCAATGTGCCGTCACAATCGAATACAATAGTTGTATATTTCATGGGGACCTCCAAAATCTATATAATCTTATTCCATTATATGACATGAACCGAGAATTTTAAATTAGTCTATGATACAATTATTATACTAGTTGAAAATATTTGGAGGATTAGTATGACTGAAATACAATCTTTATTATTGATGAAAGCCACGTTAGAATCCGCAAATCTTCATGGTGTTGAAGCCATGCTTGATGATGATTGCGAATATGTTTCTACAGGTCGTGGTATCATTGCTCGTAATAAACGTGAAAGCTTAGAATTCTTAACGGCCATGGTTGATTCCATCCAATCTGACCATGTACCTGTTATCTGTCGTGTGATGCATATTACAGAGGTTTACGAAGAAGGCGCCTTATTTCATGAGGGCCGTCACGGTTTGACCGTTGCCTATGAAGAAGGCGACCAATATGCGTATATGTTGTTTGTTGATATCAATGAGGATGGCCGTATTGATCGCATCGTTTCTAGCCAAGAAAATTATGAGTTTGAATATGATGATCTTCGTTTATCCTTAGATGAAACACCATATCGTTTCCCAATTGTGCCGCACACTGTGAAAGACTGGATTGCGGCCCTTAGCATATGGCTTGAAACAGATAACTTTGATATCGACGATTTCTACCAATTCATTGATGAAGATACAAAGGTAGTGTTCCAAAAAGGTGATGCAGAATCCATTACATTAGAAAACGGTCTCGATGTAGAGGACTATTTTGATCAACTCATGAATCAACACTTTGCTGCCGTACCACATATCATTCGTGATGAAGACGATAATCTTATTTTAGTCTATGGCCCTATGAGCCTTATCGTGAGCCTTAACGAGCATGGCGCATTAGCTGTTATTAGTATATACATTGATACGCGCGACGAAGAAGAATCCATTGATGAATACGGTTATATCGAAGAAGATTTGACCGAACCTGTAGAAGAAGGACTTTTTACGGATTATTGATTGGTACATCCTACATGTCCATATAAATTAGAACAGGCCTATACTAATTTTTGGGTGACCTTATATAGGTGTGTTCAGAAATAGAACAGGCCTGTACTAATTTTTCGGGGATCTTATATAGGTATGTTCAGAAATAGAACAGGCCTGTACTAATTTTACGGAGCCTCTATATAGGTATGTTGAGAAATAGAACAGGCCTGTTCTATTTTTACGGAGGCCTTATATAGGCGTGTTTAGAGATAGAACAGGCCTGTTCTATTTTTAAAGAGGCAGGAGCTCGCTCCTGCCGCTTTTGTGTACAAAAATGTAATTAGATATCTTCTTTTTCTTTGATTATACCAGCTTTTTTCTTGCGCCAGTACCAAATGTAGAGCGGGAGGATGACGATACAGCCACCTAGACCCCAAAGTAATTGGTTTGTTTGGGCTTGACCTAGCATCCAAAGGGATGTAGCAATGGCGATGATTGGAACTGTGTAACCACCTGGGATTGTGTAGGATCGTTCTTTATCGGCCCATTTGCGACGGAATATAATGACTGCTAAACATGTTGGTAAGTATTGTGTGAAACGGGATACAGCACTAATAGCAGCAAGAGTTGTAAACGAACCAGACCAGGCAAGTAGCACGCTAGCAATGGCGGTGACAATCGCTGCTACATATGGCGCATTGTAACGATTACGTTTAGCTAAGGCACTTGGAAGCATGCCATCTTCGGCCATGGATGTTGCAATACGAGGTGCGTAATAGGCTTCAGCAAAGTTAATGCCGCCCATAGAAATCAATGTACCTGCTAATACAATATACATGCCAACTGGGCCTACAATTACATTGAAAGCATCTTGTACTGGTGCTTTTGTATTAGCAAGGTCTGAACCTAAAACACCGATGGATACGGCAAGTATGGCCATATATAGAACTGATACGAGTAGCATACACATGATAATGGCACGCGGTAAATTCTTTTTAGGATTCTTCATATCCTCTGCGGCAATAGCGATAACCTCAAATCCTGTATAAGCAAAGAAGAGAAGAACGGCTGCTTGTGCAAAGGATCCTTCTACATAGGTATCGTGTGGGAATACAGGTGTAAAGTTAGCGCCATTAATAAAGAATATACCAATAGCAATAAATAGGGCGAGAGGTACTAATTTAGAGATTGTAATCAAGTTATTAACAAACTTAGACACGTTAACACCAAATATATTTACGATTGTTAAGCCTACGATTAATATAAAGGAAATGACATCCTTTGCAAAATCGCCACTTAAGGCTGGCACTGCTGCACCTAATGCTGTGGCAAAGCCAACGGCCATGGCGGCCCAAGCAATAACGGTTACAATCCATTTAAGGACGCCTACCTCAAATCCCCAAAAGTCACCTAATGCATGTTTGGCATATAGATAAGGACCACCATTACGTGTGAAAAGGCTGGCTGCTTCGGCAAAGCATAAGGCAATACATCCTGCAATGACCGCATCAAATAAAAGGACACCTAAACTGGCTGACCCAATAATGGCATAGGCCTTATTCGGTAATAGGAAAATCCCAGTACCAACGATACCATTGATACCGAGGAGTACGATACTCCAAAATCCAAATTTACTTTTCTTATCCATTAGTTGGCCTCCTTAGTCGCATCTACGAAGGATTTAAATAATGCTTTAGCATGAATATCTTTCACATGCATCATTTCTGGATGGAATTGAGTTGCTACGAACCATGGACGACTCGTATCTTCTAATGCCTCTACTGTACCGTCCTTGGCACGGCCTGTAACAACTAAGCTTTCACCAATATTCCGGCACGTTTGATGATGATGGGAATTTGTAATCCATGTAGTTGTGCCGATGATTTGAGCTAATTTAGAATCAGGTTCAATTTCTACCGTATGCGTAGGTAATGCAGGCGTTTGATTTTGGCTGTGCTTAATCGTGCAATTTTCATCATATGGCAAATCTTGGTACAAGGAACCACCACGATAGACATTCACGATTTGACAACCGCGGCAGATGGCGAATACAGGAATATTTCGCGCCTCCGCAGCAGCTAGTAAGGCAAAATCGAATTGATCGCGCTCAGGGAACACATCGCCGATGCCTCGCAATGGTTCTTCGCCATAATTGAGCGGATACACATCATGACCACCTGTAAGGAGTAGGCCATCAACGATATCGATGGTTTCCTTTGCTTGCTCTAAATTTTCCGTGAAAGGAATAATAATAGGAATACCGCCCGCTTCCTCGATGGAACGGACATAATCCTGATTTACGTAAGAACGGATTAAATCGACATAAGCACCGCTGGTATCGCGTAGCGTATTGCCGGAGATTCCGATTAATGGTTTTTTCATACTATCACCTCAATGTGTAAAATACTGTACATCAAGTACAGTATAATTATAATTCATTTTCCTATAATATACTATAACATATTATGCAAGTAGGAATTGCGTTTGTGTAAATATAGATAATACTGGATGATTCTAAAATAAATTTATAGAAAATTGATAAAAAATTAATAATTAGGTATAATGAGTCTTAGAATGTAGAGTATAAATTGAGGAGAGAATGTATGAACTGGAAACGTGTAATAGCATTAGGTTTACTTGGATTAACATTTGGCATGGGACAGTCCTATGCGATAGATGTAAATATTCCTGGCGCTGATGCATCTATATCTGCTGATAAATATCAAAATTATCGTGTAGATACGGCAGATACAAAAATATTGGAATCCAAAATTATTAAAAAAGTTACGGAAGATAATCAAAATAAACTTGGTTATGATATATCTAATTTACCAAGGGATATTCATAATACAACAGAATTAAATCATGCTATCAAGTATTCTAGTACGGTATTTATTTTGCGAGATCACGGGGCGGATATTAAGTTTACTATGCCTTATGCTAGTATCATGGGAATTGCATATGAGAGTGCTGGTCCGCATAAGGAAGTGACGCGATATGGGGGTGCATTAGGCTTTGATGGTGAAATGAGTTATGAATTACGACCTCAGCCCAAGGGCGATACATGGGAAAATTCGGGTATTCCTTATAAGCAACTAACTGCAGATCAGTTAAAGTCATTGTTAGAAAATAAAAAAATGACTCTACATAAAAATAATTATAGTATTCTTGGTGCAGGGCTATTTACTTATCCGACAGTAGAAAAAGGGACATGGGATATAGCCTCCTACGATTCAAAAAATATTAGAGGCACTATTAATTTTACAATGCCTAATCAGCCGACTGTTTCATATCATCTCATATATGCAATGCCAAAAAACAAAATACAGAAACTTAACCAAGAAACAATCATTCGAGATACAATGTCACCATTAGCTAATATAGTATTGCCTTCTGTTAAGGTTGCTAGTGATATCGTGCCGTATACATCTGAAGTACATAAAGGACCGTTTGCGTTTAGAGTATTGAAGGACAGCAAATTAGTAAAGTCAAAATCTCTCGAAGGTGGTTTAACTATGGATTTTTATAAATCGGGAAAGATAAGAGAAATTATTAGTGTGAGCCCTCTATCAAAGTATGATGATGTAAAAAAACAAAATATTCTTTATAATTATTTGTTAGCTTTTATTGGTTCACCTAAATTATCTCAAGGTAAACCAGCGCAATATGCTACTGTGTGGAATGATACGCTACCAGGGGCATATTTTGAAATTAAAGGAGATAAATATAGCTTATTTGTCATGACTGTATATGATGATACACATCGATATACGTACTATATGTCAAAACCACATGATGTACACGTTAGCAATTATAAATTGAGGGATATTGTACAATATGTGACATACAAAAATACAAAAGATGGATATAAAAAAATGAAACTTGGATTCGGTATGCCTAGTCGTGCATTTTCAAATAATCGTGTGCATTAATAAAAAGAGGCTGTAACAGAATGCGGTTTTACCACATTCTAGTTGCAGCCTCTTTGTTTACCTATACAAGTAAAATTGATGAAATATAAAATAAGTGTTAAAATGATAAATAAATGTATGTATTTAAGGAGATATATATGAAGTTAAGACGTTTGTTAATACTGAGTTGTATTGGATTTATTGGGACTATAGGAGCATCTCAGGCCATTGAGGTTAACATCCCTGGAGCTCGTCCAGATATTGCGAAGGAAGCATATCAAGAATACCGCCTTCCTGAGGACGTTGCTAAACGAATTGATGCCTATCAGGAAATGCAAGTAAAAAAAATGGTGCAACGTCTACCAAATTATAATAATGAAAAATTAGCTGATGATATTTATTTGTCACAAGAATTGACTAGAGCGATTCATCATTCTAGAAGTGTATATATTATTACAGATAATGGAGCAGATGTTAAGTTTACAGGGCCTAAAGAAAGTATAATTGGGTGGTCTATTGATCCTAAATATTTCTCTCGGTATCCTATTAAGAATGGTGGCATAACTATATCGGGAGTAGCTGATTTTGGTTATGAAACGAGACCTCAACCAAGTGGAGCTAAGTGGGAAGATACAAATATAGAGTATGCAGATGTAAATCAATCTATTATACAGGATGTTGTAAAAAAGAGTTTAGAAAAAGAAAAGACTGTACCTCGCTTTATTGATGGCGGTGTATTCACATATCCTGGTATTGAAAAAGCAACGTGGGATGTAATAGGCCTTGATGATCATTATGTAGTGGGGACAATCAATTTTACATTACCAAAAACACCTACTATTTCTTATCATATTGGTCAATCTCTAAATAAAGATATTATAAAAAATCATATTAAAGATGATACACAACAATCGATTTCTTATACAATGGGGCCATTGGCCAATTTTGTGTTGCCTTCTATTAAGCCTGCTAGCGATGTATTAACATATACTGATCCAGTTAAAATGGGACCTTATACCTTTAGGGTATTAAAAAATAGTAAATTCAAGGAACATGAGGTCATAGGTCAAGCTGAATATGATGTGTATCTTTCAGGACGTATCAAAGCCGTACTAGGTAAGCAACCATTGGTCAAAGGTGTTAGTGTTGAAAAACAAAATATTTTATATAGCTACTTAAGTATGGTTGTTAATAATCATGGCTTACAAGGTCATAAACGATTACAGTATGCTACAGTTTGGAACAATGGTGTTCCAGCTTTATACTTTGAAGCTAATAAAGAAAATGCAACACTATTTGGAATGGTATTGTATGATAATCAATATGTCTATACATATTATTTATACAAACCTGATGATGTTCATGTAAGTAACTATAAATTGCGAGATGTGATTCAATATGTAGCTGCTGAACATAGTAAATCTTGGAATGATAAGGTTTTTGCAGGGGTTGGTTTTTCGCCATCTAGATTACAATTTATGAAAATACGTCAGAATAATAAAAATATTGGTAATGATAAAACATTAAGTACCAGTAAAGAGTAATGTAATAGTTGATGTAAAATAAAAGAGGTTTAACACGTATGCGTTAAACCTCTTTTGTTATGCTTATCTAAAGAATCTACCAATAAGTGGCATGCTAGCACCATCGTTTTTATTAAGTCCTTTCAAGAGAACCATGATGATGACGTAGAGCAATAAGCCTTCGATACCGGTGAGTATGAAATTAGCCCACATTGGTAAGATACTTGCTAGGTAGTGGTAGCTCAAGAAGATGAGTACCCCCATGACACCGGCGCTGACCACATTTTTCCAGAGAAGGGAAATATCGAGGAAGTAGCCTGTGTATTTTTTGATGTAAATTAAGTTGAGTAAGGCTGCAAAGCCGATGTCGGCTACAGTAGCCCAAGCGGCACCACCGATGCCGAGCCAAGGAATGGCCGTTAATGTCCAGTTAAGGATAACCTTGATGACAAGGGAAATACCCATGTTGATAACCGGAATACGTGGCTTGTTAAGGCCTTGTAAAATCCCTGTTGTAACTTGGTGTACACCGAGGAAGAAGATAGAGAACGCTGTGATTTGTGTTGCCAGTTCTGCTTTAGGTGCATTGTAAATCAACGTAACAGTTGGTGCCGCAAGTACATATAATAGTACCGTAAATGGTACGGTTGCCATAAATGTTAAGCGCATAGAACCAGCAGTGCGTTCGTAAATACCTTCATGATCTCGCTTAGCAAAAGCATGAGAGATGGCTGGTACTATGCTCGTAGCAAGGGCCGCTGTAATAATGGTAGCCAAGTTGATGAGCGGCACTGCCATACCTGTAAGATAACCGAATAGTTCTGTTACTTCATTCATCGGGAAATTAGCGTCTAATAGGCGACGTGGTACGATGAGCAAATCAAGATTGGCCGTTAATGGTAACATGATGCTGGCTAAGGAAATCGGAATGGACAACGATAACAGTCGCGATAAAATTTCCTTGGCCGATTCGCGTGGACCATCGTAGCTTTCACCAGTACTACTAGCCTTAGGCAATTTGTAGTAATAGTACAAGAGCACGAGGAAGGCACCAAAGGCCCCGACGCCAGCACCTAGGCTAGCACCGCCAGCTGCAGCAGGTAAGCCATATGGCAATAAGATGGCCGCTGCACCGAGCATGACGATAACGCGCAATAGTTGTTCTACGATTTGGCTGACCGCCGTTGGGGTCATCATTTCATAACCTTGGATGTAGCCGCGGAAACAGGAAATCCACGTTACAAAGAATACTGCCGGAGCAAGTGCGATGATTGAGTAGTAGGCACGGCTTTCAGCAATGAGACCGCTAGAGATAAGCCAATCTGCGCCAAAGTACATGGCCAAGCTGGCGATAAATCCCGTAATGGTCAGCATTGTGAAAGAAATATTAAATACTCGTTTAGCACCACCAAAGTCGTGTAATGCTAATCGTTCTGCCGTCAAAATAGAGATGGCAATCGGCACACCTGCGCTCGAAATTTGTAATAGTAACAAATAGATAGGAAAGGCCATCTGGTAGATCCCGATGCCTTCCCCGCCCAAGATACGGGAGAGAAGAATCCAGTTGATACTACCGATGGCTTTCACTACGAAACCGGCAATGGTTAAGATTAAGGTTCCTTTTACAAATCCACTAGCCATAGATTATAGTTTGTGAGAAGAACCTAATACATCTTTAATTTTGTGAGCTACCATGCCTTTAATAGCGTCACGAGCAGGTCCTAAATATTTACGAGGGTCAAATTCGGATGGATTTTGTACCAAGTATTCGCGTACAGATGCAGTCATAGCAAGGCGAAGGTCTGTATCGATGTTGATTTTGCAAACCGCCATTTGCGCTGCTTTGCGAAGCATTTCTTCAGGTACGCCTTGTGCGCCAGGGATATTGCCACCAAATTCGTTACATTTTGCTACGAATTCAGGCAATACGGAGGAAGCACCATGCAATACGATAGGGAAGTTAGGCAATAATTTACCAACCTTTTCCAAACGTTCAAAGTCGAGGTATGGTGTGCCTTTGAATTTGTAAGCACCGTGGCTTGTACCGATAGCGATAGCCAAGGAATCAACGCCTGTTAATGCTACGAATTCAGCAGCTTGTTCTGGGTCTGTGAAGCGAGCATCTGCATCGGATACGTTAACGTCATCTTCGACGCCAGCTAAACGACCAAGTTCTGCTTCTACTACAACACCGTGCGCATGAGCGTATTCAACAACTTGTTTTGTAATTTTTACGTTTTCTTCAAAATCATGGTGAGAAGCGTCAATCATAACAGATGTAAAACCGCCGTCTACGCAATCTTTACAGATTTCAAAAGAATCACCGTGGTCAAGGTGAAGAGCGATTGGTAAATTGCTATCTTCCAATGCTGCTTCTACTAGTTTTACAAGATAAATATGTTTAGCATATTTGCGAGCACCTGCAGATACTTGCAAAATAAGAGGGGATTGTTCCTCTTTTGCTGCATCGACGATACCTTGTACGATTTCCATATTGTTAACGTTAAAAGCACCTACTGCGTAGCCGCCTTCATAAGCTTTTTTGAACATTTCCGTAGTCGTTACTAATGGCATGTTGTCCTCCTTGGCTTTATAGCCGATTGTATGTATTTTGAAAGTATTGTCATCAACTTATGATGATACATATCTATTCATTGTTAGTATATCAAGAAACGATATAAAGCACCACAATTTTATAAGGTTTTCTAGATGAATCTGTTAGAGATATAGTAAATCTTTCATATCCGTTGGCATAGGGGCCCATAGTTCTATATACTCCTGTGTCATAGGATGGGTGAAAGCTAGGTAGCCAGCGTGCAATGCTTGCCGACGAATATGATCTAAATGACCGCCATATAAATCATCACCAGCTAAAGGAAAACCTAAATGGGATAGGTGTACACGAATTTGATGGGTTCGGCCTGTATGCAATACACATTGCACATGAGTCAGAACCTGTTGCGTGCTCAAATTTTTATCCATTTGTACAGGCTGGGAAACAATGTGGCGTGCCAATACCGTCACATCAGTACGAGCCGGTTTGCCAATTGATGTGCAACACCGCTCGATGATGCTACCTGCTTTACGTCCGATGGGATAATTAATGGTTAGCGATTGACTTGGCATAGTGCCTTCAACGATGGCGTCATAAACCTTTTGAAATTTTGTGCGTTGCTTATCAAAGGCGTGTTGTACTACCGATGTTTTAGCGATGATGACGATGCCCGATGTGTCCTTATCGAGGCGATGGACGGGGTGAAAGTCATGAGCCTGCTCAGTTTCGTCATAATAATAGAGAACGCCATTTGCCAATGTTCCATCGCGTACCGTCGAGGTAGGGTGCATAAGAACACCGGCGGCTTTATTTACAGCGAGGATATACTCATCTTCGTATACGATTTCCAGATTCATTGGAGTGCGTGAAAATTCTTGTTCAGGTGCTAATTTCATAAGTAGATGATCGTCGCCATGAACAAGGGTATCCCATGTAGCCGATTGTCCGTTAATGGTGATGATTCCATTATTTTTTAGACGACGTCGCATGCGCTGTGAAATATGCTGTTGTTTTATAATATGATTCATTGATTGCGTGTGTATATTAGCATCTACAATCAAGTCGATTATGGTTGCTGTTTTCATAGGTCCTATTATAGCAAAAAAATAATGGATGAAGAATTTTTCATAATTTATTGTATATATAAAGGGCTATATAGTATAATTTATATTAATAATTATTTATATATTTTTTATATGTATAGACCTTTGAGTAATAAGAGGAGAGATTTATGAAACTCAACAAGAAATCTTTATTAGTCGCATGTGTGTTGGCGGCTATGTCTACAAGTGCTTTCGCAGCATCTACTACAACATCCACTAGTAGTACAACAGTGACGAATACAGATACACCAACATCTACTAGTACGCATGTAACACGTGAGCAACATAGTACATCCGCATCTTCTACTACGTGGAAATCGGAGGAAACTCATAGAACTACATCGACAAGTACTAGCGTAGGTGTAATGACACCTCAAAAACTAGAAGAACGTAGTGCCATGGCAGGATACATTGCTGCCGATGTATCTGATGTATTAAACCCATATCGCGATGTACCAAAATCTTTGAAGTCTGGCAAAGGGATGACTTTCAAAAATGATGAAGTTCTTGAACATGGTGTGCTAGCATCTATGAAACAAGGCGGTAAATGGGGGATTATTCGTCCAGATGGAACCGTAGCAATCGAACCTAAATATAAAGAAATTCGCGATGTTGACTATAAGACTGGTAATGTATTAGCTCAAGTAGATAAGAAAACAGAAACTTGGGTAACACCTAAAGGTGTGGAAATTTCCGAAGAAGAAGCTTTAAAAGACCGTATTAAACAAGAAGTTACACAAGAGTATGCAAGTGATGGCTTTGTAGAATTTAAACAAAAAGGAAAATACGGTTTTAAAACAGCAGATGATAAGGTTGTAATTGAACCGCAATTCCGTCAAGTGTTAACTGGTTTTAGTGAAGATCGTGCATTTGTTAAAAATGCAAAAGGTAAAATTGTAGCTATTGATGGTACTGGTAAAGAGTTATTTGTTGCACCTTCTAAAGAGATATATGGCTATCGTAATGGCCTTGCTGAATATCGTCGTTCCGTAAGTGGTTTTAACCTAGGTGGTCTAGTAGGTGGCTTTATCGTTGGTGGCATTGTAGGTGGTGCTCTCTTGGGCGGTCATCATTATCATGTAGGTGGTTTTGTATATGATGGTGCAAAACGTGGTTATATTGACCGTAATGGCAATATTGTGATTGACAGTAAAAAAGATAAAGTATGGCCTATGACATCTTATGGCACAGTAATCAAAGACTCTGGTAAATTATGCTTTGTTAATCGTAAAGGTGAAATCGTTATTCAACCTGGTGATTATGATGCAGGTGAAATGGATAAGTTTAACGGTTTGTTGGCATTAAAAGATAATAGCAGCGATAAATGGGGTGTCTTTGATGTTTCAACTGGTAAACAAGTGGTATCCTTCAAATATGATTCTATTTCCTTTGCCGGTACAGATCGTTTAGTAGTAGTGAAAGATCATGTTAAAAATCTTATCAATATGTCTACGGGGAAATCATTATATTCTGCTCAAACAGAAGCGACTATTGAGCCATTTAACAGTGATACTGTAACATGGGTTCATACAGGTAAAGACGCATATACTATTATCGATAATGATGGTCATGTATTATTTAGAGATACTAATAATATTATAGAAGATGTGAAGTCTTTTAATCATGGTTTTAGCTCTGTTAAGTCCAAAGGAAAATGGGGCGTTATGAATGCTAAAGGTGAATGGGTTGTACAACCTACTTATGAGGCTGTAAATATCCTATAACCTGAACTTTTGCTTAATAAGTGGATTACTTATTCTACAGCTTGTAGGATAGAGGACCGTTTATATTGATTACATATAAAAAATAAATCAACGAGTAAATAGCAATGTATGAATGTATCGTACATTGCTATTTTTATATAATGAATAGTTATAATCTAAATTCTGAAATTCCTAGTAAATATTGATAATTTACGATATAATTATATAGATGTATTCCATTCAATGAATACGTGGATGATGATGAAAATAATGCGTGAACCCCATGCCCAACGGGTTCAGGTGTAGGAGGTATAAAATGGCTAAAGATTGTTCCTTTGACGTTGTATCCGAAGTGGATATGCAAGAGGTAGATAATGCGGTAAACCAAGCGAAGAAAGAGATTGGTACGCGTTATGATTTCCGTGGTTCTAAAGCGGAAATTAGCCTTGACGGTGATACCATTAAAATCATCGGTGATGACGAATATAAATTGAACGCTATTATCGATGTATTAAAAGGCAAAATGGTTAAACGTAATGTAGCGGTTAAGAACCTTGATTATGGTAAGGTTGAGCCTGCTGCTGGTGCCACTGTACGCCAAGTGATTACTATTAAAAAAGGCATTACAAAAGAAAATGCTAAAGAAGTAGTAAAGGCAATCAAAAATATGAAGCTTAAGGTACAAGCGTCTATCCAAGAGGATCAAGTGCGCGTATCTGGCAAGGATAAGGATGATTTGCAAGCGGTTATTCAAATGTTAAAACAATTGGATGTACCGGTTGAATTGCAATTCGTTAACTTCCGTTCCTAATTATATAAGCATAAGAGATAGGGTTAGATTGATTCCAGTGAATCGCTAACCCTATCGGTGTAGGAGGCGCTATGAGAGTAGAGGACATGAAGGGTGGTTATACGACCGGTTCATGTGCTACGGCAGGCATGAAAGCAGGTTTATTGGCCCTCTTAGAACACGATATTGTGGACAAGGTTGTCATTGAGAATCCACAAGGTCAATTCATTGAGGTACCTATTAAATCTGTGGAAATCATATCCGAAACAGAGGCAAAGGCGACTGTGATGAAGGATGGCGGTGACGATCCAGATGTGACCCATGGCAATGATGTGGAAACGACGGTAACCCTTGATGACACAGGCAAGCTACGTTTTCGAGCTGGCTTTGGTGTCGGTACGGTTACAAAACCCGGTCTTGCCATGCCCCCAGGACAACCGGCCATTAATCCGGGCCCTAGAGCGATGATGAAACTCGTATTTGAAGAGTTTTGTACGCAAGGTCAAGGTGTGACGGTAACAGTAAGTGTTCCTAATGGTAAGGTGTTAGCTAAGAAGACGTTGAACCATACGCTGGGTATCGAAGGTGGTATATCTATTATCGGTACAACGGGTATCGTTAAGCCGATGAGTGAAGAAGGGTTTAAGAATTCTCTCGTGCCTCAGTTAAAGGTAATGAAAGCCAATGGCTGCGAAACGGCAGTTCTCGTACCAGGGCGTATCGGTCAAGATTTAGCGGAACAAGTGCTCGGTATCCATAAGAACCAAATGGCTGAAACCAGCAACTTCATCGGATTTATGCTTGAGCAAGCCGTTCATATTGGCTTTAAACGAATCTTGATCATCGGTCATATCGGTAAGCTCATTAAGCTTGCTAGCGGAAGTTTTCATACCCATAATCGCATGAGCGATGGTCGCATGGAAAGTATTGTAGCCTATGCAGCTCTTGAAGGAGCATCCCAAGCGGTGTGTGAAGAGTTATTTAATTGCCAAACTACAGAATCTACGTTCCCTATATTAGAACGAGAAGGCCTAACTGGTGTATATCAACGTGTAGTAGACCGCGCATCTATGCGCAGTGAACGATATATTGCCAATGAGGCTGAGGTAGGTATCATTATTACCACATTAAAGGGTGAGATTTTGGCTATGGATAAGCATGCAAAAGAGATAGGAGAGCTAGAACATTGGCACATACCTTGTATATCGTAGGCATTGGTCCGGGCAATCCTGATTATGTGGTGCCTAAAGGCCTTAGTTTAATTAAACATGCTACCGTTTTGGTAGGTAGTGAACGCTCCTTGGAGGATTTTAAGGAACCTGGACAGATTACGTATCCTGTAACGGGGAAACTAAGTTGGTTATCCGAACAAATCGAGCGTGAACTTCACGACCATGATGTTGTAGTTATGGTCAGTGGTGATACGGGCTACTATAGCTTGTTACCGTATTTGAAAAAGAAATTTCCTACCACACGCATTGACGTGGTGCCAGGCATTAGTTCCATGACATTTGCCTTTGCACGCCTTAACGAAGTGTGGCATGATGCGGATTTAATGAGTTTCCACGGACGCCAACCAGCGCCTGAAAAACTTGTATATGAAGCGGGAAAAAAGATGGGATTCTTAACGGATCCTGAATATAATCCAGCGCATATTGCGCGTATTTTAATAGATGCAGGTTGGCCAAAAGAAACGAGAGCTGCAGCCTTAGAGCGCTTGAGTTACGATGATGAAAAAATCGTAGATTCTACCCTAGAGGTATTAACTGAGCTCGAAGGCTTTGGACATTCTGTTATGGTGGTGCTAGGATGAGACATTTTTTCGGAATTCCTGATGAGGAATTTATACGCGGTGACGTGCCGATGACGAAATGCGAGATTCGCAAAGCCGTTATGAATGAGGCGCGCATCGAAGAAGATAGCATCGTTCTTGATGTGGGGGCTGGTACGGGTTCGATTTCTATTGAAGCTGCATTAGCGGCACCTAAAGGTCATGTATATGCTATTGAACGTTTTGATAAAGGCATTGAGTTGATTCATGAAAATATGAAGAAATTCAATGTAAATAATATGACTGTTATAAAATCCAAAGCTCCGGAGGGTATGGAAGATTTACCTGAGCTTGATGCGGTTATTATCGGCGGTAGTGCTGGTGGTATGACGGGCATTATGGATGAAGTACAACGGTTGTTAAAGGTAGGCGGTCGCCTTGTTGTAACGGCGGTAACGATGGAAACGGGTTATACCATTTTAAAAGAGTTGAAAGGTCGTCCTTTCACATATGAAGGGTACCAAATGTCCATTAGCCGCTATCGTAAGGCTGGTCCATATCATTTGTTGGACCCATTGAGTCCAATTTTTATTGTATCTGCAACGCGTATCGCAGAAGGAGAGTAATATGGTTGACGTGCATATTGTAGGCGCAGGCCCTGGGGATCCAGAGCTTATTACGCGAAAAGGCTATCGTTTAGTACAAGAAGCGGACGTTGTCATCTATGCGGGTTCCTTGGTGAATCCTGCTATTTTAGAGGCTTGTAAACCTAGCTGTGAAATTCATAACAGTGCTACTATGAATCTTGATGAGGTATTGGCTGTTATGAAAGCTGCCGTAGCAGAAGGCAAAAAGGTTGTCCGTTTACATACCGGTGACCCCGCTATTTATGGTGCTATTCAAGAACAAATGGATGCTTTGGCTGGCATGGGTATTACCTATGAAGTGGTGCCTGGCGTAAGTTCGTTCCTCGCTACAGCAGCGGCGTTGAAACAAGAGTATACATTGCCAAATGTATCTCAAACTGTAATTATTACGCGCATGGAAGGCCGTACACCAATGCCTCCAAAGGAAAAATTGCGCATGTTGGCGGCTCATGAAGCGACCATGTGTATCTTCCTTAGCGTTCAAATGCTAGATAAGGTAGTAGCTGAACTCATCGAAGGCGGTTATGATAAAACAACACCTGTAGCTATCGTAGTGAAAGCTTCTTGGCCAGACCAACGCATCATCCGCGGTACATTGGAAACCATTGCGGATATCGTGGCTGAAGAAGGCGTATTACGCCAAGCTATGATCGTTGTTAGTCATGTACTAGACAGCGAATACGAATTATCTAAGCTTTACGATAAGGGCTTTGCTCACATGTATCGTAGTGCTAAGGACTAGTGTGATGAAAGAACTAGAATCTGATTCACCTATGACAGGAGCAAAGAAGAATAGAACCGCTATTCTTTCTGTGTCTGAGCGTGGTGCTAGGCTGGGGCAACGCATCAAATCTTTGGTGGCCCCTCATGCGGATTGTTATGAAAAGGAAAACCGTCCCTCTGGTGGTGAGGCTATCTATTTTGATTCTCTCAAACATCACATAGGACAGATTTTCAAAGATTACGATCAAGTGTTATGCATTATGGCACTCGGTATTGTAGTGCGCATGATTGCACCGTATATTGAACATAAATCCAAGGATCCTGCCATCGTTGTAATGGATGAGGCCGGTCATCATGTCATCAGTTTATTATCCGGTCACCTTGGGGGCGCCAACGAATGGACGCAGTCCATTTCGCTGGCCATCGATGCGGACCCAGTTATTACAACGGCGACGGATGTTAATGGATTGCCAGCGCCTGACGTGTTGGCGCGCCACGAGCATCTGTTGGTCGACGATTTTCACACATTAGTGGATGTTAATTCCGCTGTTGTGGCTGGTGAAAGCGTGAACTACTACATCGATGAAACCTTAGTCGATGCTAATCGGTTACGCGATGCTGCTGCATTACATATCGGTACGCATGGCACGGTTCAGGTGGTAGATGTATTTACATTGCCTGAGACTGATGGTGTTCGTCGTGTAGTGATAACAGATAAGGTGATTACTGAGTATCCAGAGCAACTCATCTTACGTCCTCGTACGTATACGATGGGGATTGGTTGTCGCCGAGATACGCCAAAAGAGCTCATACTGGATGCCATTACACAATCTCTACAGACGCATAAGCTTTCACCAAAAAGCATAGTCACAGCTGCATCGGTTATCGTGAAACAAGATGAAGTGGGCCTATTAGAGGCCGTAAACGAATTAGGGTGGTCTATCCATTTCTACACACAAGAAGAGATAGCACCTGTTATAGAAGAACAGGATTTAAAAGAATCCACATTTGTAAAAGGAACAATAGGAGTAGGAAACGTATGCGAGACAACAGCATTACTAGCGGCCAAGAGCCAAACATTAATACAGCACAAAACGGTGTATCCCAAAACAACGGTAGCCATTGCACAGGTAACATCAAAGTAATCGGCATTGGACCTGGGGACGCTGAATTTATGACACCGCAAGCACGGGAAGCGATTTTAGCGGCAGATCGTGTAGTCGGTTATTTAACATATCTTGATTTGATTAAAGACCTTATCGCAGGTAAACAAACGGTAGGTACAGCGATGATGCAAGAAGTGGATCGTTGCCAACAAGCCGTTGATTTGGCTGTAGAAGGTCACCAAGTAGTAGTTGTATCCTCTGGTGACTCCGGCGTGTACGGCATGGCTGGTCTTGTATTGGAATTGGCTAATAAAGTATCAGCAGACAAACGCCCTTCCGTGGATATCGTTCCAGGTCTTAGTGCTGTCAACGTAGCAGCCTCTGTATTGGGTGCACCTTTGATGCATGACTTTGCCGTTATTTCCCTTAGCGATTTGATGACACCTTGGGATCTAATTAAAAAACGTGCTGACCTCTGCGCACAAGGGGATATGGTTATTTCCTTGTATAACCCACGCAGTAAAAAACGCGTAACTCATTTAGATGAAGTACGTGAAATCGTTCTTAAATACCGCGACCCTAAAACACCTGTAGGCATCGTGCAAAAAGCAGGTCGTCCAGGTCAACATATGGTGATTTCTGATCTTGAAAACTTTACAAAAGAAGAAGTAGATATGCAAACACTTGTTATCATTGGTAACAGCCAAACCTATGTTGAAAATGGTCGCATGATTACACCTCGAGGCTATAAATTATGATTTGGGTCATCGCTGGTACCTTGGATGGTCGAACCTTAGCAGTAGATATCCAAGAACGAACCGGTGAAGAGGTTCTCGTGACGGTAGTGAGCCAATATGGGGCGGAATTGGCTGCTCATGAAGGCATTACAGTTCATACAGGCCGTCTTGACCAAGAGGCTATGCAACAGTTGATTAAGGAGCATAATGTGCGCCTACTCATCGATGCAAGCCATCCGTATGCGGCTATTGTGACTGCAACGGCTCAAGATGCAGCTAAGGTGGTGGGCATTCCTTTTGTTCGGTTTGAACGAAAAGAGGTACCATTGCCAGACTATGATAAGTTGCATATCGTCGTGGATGAAACAGAAGCAGCTGATTTAGCTGGCAAGCTGGCTAAGGATAATAACAATCATGTATATTTGACTACTGGTAGTAAGACGATGCACATCTTTGCTAAATCTGAAGCGTTACAGGACTGTGAAGTGTGGACACGTATTTTGCCAACTGCTGAGGTGTTGCAAATGATGGAAGACCTCAATGTGAGTCCTAAACGTATCGTTGCCGTACAAGGTCCATTTTCTTACGATATGAATCGTATTATGTTCCACGATACAAAGGCGAGCGTTGTGGTTATGAAAAACTCTGGCCTCGTAGGTGGTGCTGATACGAAATTACAGGCTGCCATCGACCTTGGCATCCACGTTATTGTTATCGATCGTCCACGGGTGAAACTAGAATGCCCTGTGGTATCATCGAATGATGAATTTTTCAAATTATGGGAGGAAACTAATGGATTACGTTAAAAATCCTAAAGCCATTGAAGATAAAAGTATGGAAATCATTTACGATTATGTAAAGGATTTAGGTTTAACTGATGATGAAGTACGCGTTGTATCTCGTACAGTTCACGCATCTGGTGACGTTGAATATGCTCAACTCGTAAAAATGAGCCCTGACGCTGTTCAAAAAGGTATAGAAGCATTAGACAATGGTGCAGATATTTACACTGACGTAGAAATGGTTCGCACAGGTATTTCTAAACCGGCTCTTAAACTTCGTGGTAATGAAGTACATTGCTTAATCAAAGATGAAAATGTAGCTAAAATGGCTAAAGAATTGGGCGTAACACGTTCTATCGCTGCTATGCGCACATTTGGCAAACAATTAGAAGGCCAAATCGTTGCTATCGGTAATGCACCAACTGCATTGTACGAAGTATTGCGCCTTGCTCTTGAAGAAGGTATTAAACCAGCTCTTATCATCGGTATTCCTGTAGGCTTTGTTGGCGCTGCGGAATCTAAAGATTATTTGATGGAAGTATCCCCAGTTCCTTATATCACTGTAAAAGGTAACAAGGGCGGTAGCCCAATTGCAGCATCCGTATGTAATGCATTGCTTTACACAGATGTAAAACGCAACGATATGCTCTTCGTAGAAGGCAAAGAATCTAAATAATAGTTAACCCGAATCGTTGCTTATTGGGAGCGATTCGGGTTTTACTATATCTATTATGAGGTTTATATGTATAATACGGGTGCTGATAGCACCATGTATTGGTGAAAGGAGAGGTTACTGTGGACTCTCTGAATGAACGAAAACTCTTTCGCATATCAGTTATTATTGTCTTGGTTATTGCTGTCATAGCTAGCATGATTATCTCACTGATTTGGGGCTCCACACCGGTGTCACTATCGGAGATTTGGCACACATTGTGGGCTAGTGAGCTAACAGATACAGCATCGCAAATCATTTGGAATATTCGGTTGCCTCGTAATATTGTTGCTGCATTAGTTGGTGCTTGTTTAGCTGTATCGGGTGCCATTTTACAGGCGGTTATGAAGAACCCTTTGGCAGATCCTCAAATCGTTGGCGTTTCCTCCGGTGCTGGACTTGCCGGTGTTATTATATTTATTCTTTTCCCTGGCTATGATCATATTGTGCCTCTCGTCGCCTTTATAGGTGCTATGGCTGCGGCGTTGATGGTATATGCTCTTGCTTGGAAGAATGGTGTACGCCCAAGCCGTATCATCTTGGCTGGTGTTGCAGTGGCTGCTTTTTTAGGCTCTGGTATTTCTGCACTACTTGTATTCTATGGAGATCGTGTGCAAGGAGCCTTACTTTGGATGGTAGGGGGCTTGGCTGCACGCAGTTGGCCTCAAGTAGAGGTTCTGTTCCCATACGCGTTAGTCGGTCTTATTTTTGCTTGTTTAGGTGCCAAACGTCTTACTATTTTAAGTTTAGGTGATGAAACAGCAAAGGGGCTAGGCCTTAAGGTAGAACAAACGCGGTTTATTATGACTGCTGTTGCGGCTCTATTAGCAGCAGGTGCCGTTAGTATTGCGGGCTTAATCGGTTTCGTAGGCCTCGTTATACCGCATATGTTACGACTTATCATCGGTAATGATTATGCGTATTTACTTCCCGGCTCTGCATTATTAGGGGCACTCGTCCTCGTTGTTAGTGATACGGTAGGGCGTGTTATGTGGAGTCCAATTGAGGTACCGGTTGGCATTATCATGGCATTCTTTGGGGCGCCATTCTTCTTATATCTATTGAGGAGGGATAACTAATGAATACGGCTATTGATGTAAATCAGTTATCCGTCACTCTCGGAAATCGTCATATTTTACATGATATTAATGTATCTGTCCCTACTGGTAAAATAACGACTTTAATCGGGCCTAATGGTTGTGGTAAAAGTACACTCTTACGGTCTATGATTGGATATATTCATAGTCCTCGTGAATGTGTGACTATTTTAGGTAAACCATTACAGTCGTATTCACAAAATGAATTGGCACGTCAAATGGCGTTTCTGCCACAGGTGCCTAATATGCCAAAGGATATGACCGTAGAAGAATTGGTATATTGTGGACGCTATCCATACCAAATGTGGTGGAAGAATACGGCCAAAGAGGACCGAGAAATCGTTGACTATGCATTAGGAATTACAAAAACGAATCATTTACGGAATCAATTAATTCCATCCTTATCTGGTGGTGAACGGCAACGGGTATGGATTGCTATGGCCTTAGCACAACAACCTAAATTGTTAGTGTTAGACGAACCAACAACATACTTAGATATTAACCATCAACTAGAAATCATGGAATTGTTAAAACGATTAAACGATGAACAAGGGTTAACCGTATTGATGGTACTCCATGAATTGACGCAAGCCGTACAATATTCTCATTATATGGCTATTATAAAAGATGGTCATTTAGTGACAGCTGGAGACACGAAAGAAATCGTATCGGATGAACTATTTAGAGATGTATTCTCTGTAGATGTACAAATCGATACCTTTGATGATAAACAATATGTACGCGTAAAAGGTTTAGTTGAGTAGATGGCTAGACTAATAGTGAAAGAGGGCATTCCCGAAATGGGGAATGCCCTCTTTAGTATGTTAGGATATGTTAAAATGTAACATCAATGCCATATGCTTCTTTCACTAAACGAGCCATAGCCTCAGGTGTTTGTAGACCTGGGTTAAGTAGGAATAGTTTAGATGGTAAGTAGATGACACGGTTGTTTTGTACAGCCTTAAGATTAGCCCATGCAGGATTATCTGTCATAGCTTTCTTCATGGCCTTTGTAATTTCTTCTTCTTTACCCATCGTAACGACGAAGATAATATCAGGGTTATCAGCAGTTAATGTTTCAAGAGAATATGGTACCGTTTTATCTTTGGTTGTACCATCTAGGTGAGATGTTACAACATTTGTCATACCTAATTCTTTGACCATAGATGCAGTTACCGCTTCGTCGGTTTCAGCTGTCACACCTTTACCGGTAGCACGCAATACAGCAATACGTGCAGGTTGTTGGTTTTTAATGGCATCCTTAACCTTTTGAATATTACTTTCATAGGTGGCAATAACGGATTTAGCCTTATCTTGATGGTTTGTTAACTCTCCCAGGAATGTTAGCATTGGCACATTATCCTTGATACCATCGTAATTGAAAAGTACGGCTGGAATATTGTTAGATTGTAATTGGGATTCATATTTTTTATGTTGGTTTTCCAAACCCAATACCACATCTGGTTTTAAACCTAACAATTGTTCCATATTGATGTTAGCCGTTTGACCCAATGCAGGTAATGCTTCTAAATCTGGCGCTAATTTATCTGTTGTACTAGCTCGGGAGATAGCCTTGCCATCTACTGCGTATAGCATGGACAATACAGAATTTGAAAGAACGGCGATGCGTTGCGGATCCTTTGGTACAGTGTAGGTTTCACCATTAAAGGTAAGTTCCTTCGTAGTAGCAGAAGAGCTGGATGTGGACTTACCACACCCAGCTATTGCTAGTACGATCATGACCAAAGCAAGACTACAGAGTAGTAGTTTTTTCATGATGTACTCCTATGTACGTTATATAACGATACTAGTTAAATTGTAGATTGATTATTTTTGTAATGCGTCCCAAGATTCGTTAGCACGTTCAACGAATAAGTTACGGATGTTAGGATTTTCACCTAAGCCATGGATGTAAGTGTCAACTTTGAAGCCTTCTTTTTCAAGAATGGATTTATGGGATTCTGGTTCTGCACCAGCCATGTCATTATTTGCATGGTCGCCAGCTACCATCATGAATGGCATCAATGTAACGTGTTTAATACCATGTAATTTCAATTGAGGGATAACTTGTTCAAGATTTGGAGTACCTTCTACAGTGTAAATAAATACATTTTTCATACCAAGAGTATGGATACGGTCTTGAATTACAGAATAGTAAGCATTGGAAGGATCTGGAGTACCATGAGCCATGATAAGAAGACCGTCTTCTTTGCCTAATTTAGGGAATTGAGATTGAACAGCTTTTAATGTTTCAATAACTTGGTCAGTTTGGTTTTCTTGACCCATCCAGTACATAAGAGATGTACCAAGTGTCATTTTTTTGAAATTATCTTTGTACAAATTATATACTGCTGCATCGTAGTTGTATTCCATACCAGGAATTACATCGAGGGATGCTAATGCAACGCGAGTGTAACCGTCTTTTTTAAGTTCAGCCAATGCTTCTTCAGGAGTTGGGTAAGTAATACCTTCTTTTTGTTGGATACGATCACGAATAATATGGCTTGTGAAAGCTGTAATTACTTTTGTGTTTGGATGAGCTGCTTTAATAGCATCTACAGTTGCATCGATTGTTTTCGCACGAGTATCTTTATAAGTTGTACCAAAGCTCATAACAACCATAGCATCTTTGTTTGGCAAGTTTTGTAAAGCTTCAGTATTGTGTGTACGAACACCAATTGCAGCAGCTTCTTTTAATGCTGGAGTAGGATCTTTTACTTCATCATTCAATTGGTATGCAGCGTGGCCGAGCACAGGAGCACCAAAGGTCAATGCGAAAGCCGCTAATGCAGCAGAAACTGTTAATGCACGTTTTTTTACACTAAACATAAGTGAATCACCTCATTAAACAACATCATCTGACTATGCAGACATAACTATAATCTATAAATCAATCGTAGCAACCTAGGGGATGGATGTCAATAAACCCCATACCTGTACACGTATAAATAATACGATTGTTTTTTATAAAAAATCATAATAAATGAGGAAAAATCTTATGTTTTATAAAAATATTCTTATTGGTTATGACGGTATAATTATAAGTAATTCAATGTTTATGATAGGATTTATCATTCTGTTTTGTTAAAATGATTAATTGTATAAGATGTTAATTATATTTATAGCGACATATAGATTTGTGGTTGCTATAAACTCTTAACAAAAATATATTTTGTAATAGATTGGCGTTTACTTGAGATTAATTAAGTGTTTATAGAAAGTGTCTTATATAGAATGAGTAAGCATATAAACATAGATAATGAAATAAGATTGTTTAAAGATAATATAGAATCTTTGCGAATAACCAATATTTTTAAAAATAGACGCATAAACATAACAACTGCGTTAATTTACTATACAACCATAATTTATATATATTTACTTACGTTGAGTGTAGCTTTTTTTATTAATCCAATGCCGTATGAGTATTTTTTTTATGGAGTAGAGATGACTACCAATATATTATTTTTAATAGTATTGGGGTATCGATGTCAGGATTATGGTATTCACAGATATGTAGGTATCATATTGGTTGTTATGGTTAGTTCCTTAATTACGTTCTGGCAGGGAGGAACCTTTTTTGTTAGTCCCGATAACTTTATAATATCTATAACTAAATCAGGAGTCAGTTCAATGCTTAATCTAAATAAATCATACTTCTTTATAGTTATGAATAGAATTATATTATTATTTTTATTAATTCCTGGAAATAAGATAAATCGTTATGGAGAACAACCAAAGTCTGGATTTTGGGACGGAACATGTTTAGTTGTTGATCCTTTGAACGTATCGCTTATTAAAAGTAAACTTCGTAAGTTGTGGCTCGATTTAATTCGAAGAACCGATGAAGTTCAGGATATAAATAAAAAGACGTCTACAACGGATGACTTGGAATTTATGGATGTCTTACATAATGTATTTATAAAGGATGTATTCAATTTTACTGGTCGTTCTTCTAGAGATGAATTGCTGCTTTTCACAGTTTTGTTTTCTATTCTATCTATGATATCGAGTTATTTTCTACCATTTATTCCTAAAATTATGGGCCAAAATAGTATAGTGATGGTAAATGTATTGATAGTTGCTATTTTGTGTATTCCTTTTTTTAGTTTACTTGTTCGAAGACTTCATGATAGTGGTAATAGTGGTCTTTGGATTTTCTTTCTTATAGTGCCTGTTGTGAACATATATGTTTTTTATCTAATTTTTGTAAAACCATCGGTTTAAAAGAGGTCAATTAATGAAAGTATTACAAAACATGAAAGTAAAAGATATTATAAATAGAAAGGTAATTAAAGATGAGTTATTTTTGTTAAAAACTAACGTTAAATCTTTAATGTTATCATGGCGTATTACTCGTACTCCTTACTTGATTTCTATAATATTAGTATATTTTTCTTATATTGCTATGCCAGGACTAACATTTAACTCCTTACCAGAATATGAAGAGAGTATAGTGTCTTTAATTGGATATGCTAATTTAGGAATATCGTTACTAATTTTTTCCGTACTAGCAATTAGACGAATTTTAGACGTCGAGCAAAAATGGATTTCAGGATTTGTTATAGTAGCCGGTATATATACGTTGTATACTAATTATTTAAATTATTCACCACCTATATTAGCGGTATCATATACTGAGGATTCATTGATTACAAGTATGTCAGTTAATTTAAACATATGGGTAGTAGGATTATTAATATTATCTTTGTTCCCTAGCAATGAATATGATAATGACTATGGCTTATCAAATTGTATTGAAAAGGTTGGCTCTAATTTTATAAGAATTGATTTTGGCGGATTTGAACAATTTTTAGATGAATTTTCCTTATATAAAATCGCACCGATTTTTAAAAAGATTTTGTCAACGGAGTTATTTAACTGGCGGGGACGTATATCAAGAGGTGAATTGATATATTATTATATGGTATATCAAATTATGGTTCTGTTACTTGTAATATTAATTTATTCAATAGGGACTATTTTATCTAAAATATCATTAGAACATATATTTTTGATTTTTATTGTGTCTATTTTTTTGATTTGGTGCTTTATATACGTATTAAGAGTATTAATTCAGCGATTACATGATTCTTATAGTAGTGCGTTTTGGATTTTTGGTCTATTTATACCTTATGTAAATGTCTATGTAATATATTTATTACTAGTAAAAGGATCCTGGCAATATATAGAATCTTCAAAATAATTATATGATAATATTTCTAATTGACTTTCATGCATCAATCTTGTATGATTAGTACATGGTAGTTGATAACAATTTTCATTTATGAAAATTGTTTCATATATATGGGTATATGGAGGTCACATATGAAAGGTATAATCATTGCATCCTTTGGATCAATTTATAAAGAAGCAGTGGAATCATCCATTGGCACTATAGAGTCTAAAGTTCGTTCCTTATACAGAGATGTAGAGGTACGACGTGTATTTTTGTCTGATGCATTAGTGGAAAAGTGGAATGAAAAATATGATGATACGATTGCTTCTTTCACCGACGTCATGCAAGAATTTAGTCGCAAGGGAATTGATGAGGTATATATACAACCGATTACTCTCGTAGCGGATCAATGCTATCAACAAATGCGTAAGCAAGCACTTAAGTTCTTACATAGCAGTGAATATAATTTCTCTCAAGTTAATATCGGTAAACCCTTATTAACATCGTTAGGTGTTAAAAATTACGCTGATGATTATGAAGCTACATTAGATGGCATCATGCGTCATATAAATACTAAGTCTCTTAATAAATCCGTTTTATTGATGGCAAATGGTCAAAATCAATTGGAATTCTCCACATTACAATTGAAAGCTATGTATGGTTCTGCTCCTAATGTAGCTGTATTTACCACAAATGGTTTCCCTACATTTAAGCAGGCCTTAACATTGGTAGATAGAATGGGTCATAAAGATGTACTCGTTGTACCATTGGCTTTGATTGGTTCTACTCATTTAATGGATTATCTTGGCGGTGATCGTTCCGATTCTATTTATGCACTTTTGACAGAACAAGGGTACAACGTAGATATTTGGAATGAAGGACTAGGTGAAAATCCATATGTACAAGATTTATTCTTGAAACATTTAGGTCAAGCGATTCGTATGTCTGATAGAAAACGTAGCTCTCAACGCGAATCATATCAAACTGTTATTCGACCTTCCCGTATAGAAGCACAAGGAATGATTTCTTAATTACTTCTGGTAAGGTTGTATATAAACTCTCTCATAAATACACACTATCTTCAAAAAGCATCCACCTTTAGAGGCGGATGCTTTTTGTTATCCATCTATATGGGTATGAAAGTTAATTATAATATTACCTTTATACGGGGGATGGTATCCAACTATAGCAATGCATGTGGTATGATGAATAGTGAATTATATTTGATAAGGAGACCGTTATGAAACAAGCTATATTAGTAGTGGCCTTTGGCTCAACAGTTGATTCCGCTCGTGAACATCAAATTGATGCTGTTGTAAACCGTATTAAAGAGAGATATACAGATTATGAAGTGCGTTTAGCCTTTTCATCGCGTATCATTGTAAAACGTTTACGAGACCGTGGTATTGAAATTCCTACAGAGCAAGGCGCATTAGATGCTCTCATTGGTGAAGGATATACAGATATTTATGTACAACCATTGCACTTCACTGGTGGTGAAGAGTTTGATAAGTTGAAACATAATATTTTAAATCACGAACGGGCACACGAACTTAATACATTGCGAGTTGGCAGACCATTGGTATACTATATGGGACAAGAAGAGCACCCAAATGATTATCAAATTTTAATCGACACATTTGTTACATCCATATCCGTCAGCAATGAAGATGGTTTATTATTAATTGGTCATGGTGGTTTAGGCTCTGGTAATTCTGCATATGGTTATTTGCAATACCAATTGATTCGTAGTGGCCTTAATCATATTCGTGTAGCCACCTTGGAAAATGCTCCTTATGTAGCGGATATAGCTGTGCCTTGGGAATGGCTTGATGGTAAGAAACCTAATAAGATTTATGTGCACCCATTGCTCCTCGTACTTGGCGATCATGCGCTTAATGATTTATTTGGCGATGAAGAGGATAGTGTAGTCAATGTATTGAAAGAGGCTGGTTATGAAGTAGAAGAAATGCATCATGCCCTCGGTGAATATACAGAAATTCAAGATATCTATTGCCAACATATTCAAGATTGTATCGATGATATATATGGTAAGCGCAGCAGTCATAGACCGGCGATTCCGAATGTGAAATAAGAGTAGACTTTCACAAACATTTTGAATATATTTAATAAATTAGGTATAATAGTAATGTTAATCATATTGAAATATAGAATAGGAGAATCATCATGAAAGGTAAATTATATGGCATAGGTGTTGGTCCTGGGGACTCTGAATTAATGACTGTGAAAGCTGCGCGTATTGTAGGCGAAGCAGACGTTATCATTACACCTAAAACAGAAAAGAAAGATGGTTCTGTAGCCCTTAATATTGCAAAACCATACATTCAAGAACATACTGAAATCGTTCCAGTTGTATTCCCAATGGTGCTCGATGATGCTACACAACAAGAAGGTTGGGAAGAGGCTAAGCGCGTTATCGTATCTTATTTAGAGCAAGGTAAAAATGTTGTTTTCTTAACACTTGGCGATCCAATGTTCTATAGTACATATATGTACGTATATCGTTTGATTGAAAATACAGGCTTTGAAATTGAAACAATTCCTGGTATCACTGCATTCTGTGCCATTGGTTCCCATCTTGGCTATCCAATCGTAGAAAAAGAAGAGGTTTTGGCTATCGTTCCAGCCACTGCACCTAAGGAAAAAATTGATGCTGTTATGGCTGTTGCCGATGATGCAGTTATCATGAAGGTGTATAAAAACTTTGACGAAGTGCAAGAAGTATTGTTGAAGCACAATATGGCTGATGATGCGGTTATGATTTCTCGCGTTGGCTTGCCTGATGAACAAGTTTTCGTAGGTCTTGATAACATGCCTAAGGACAAGAAATTAAACTATTTGTCCACAATTTTGGCAAAACGTAAAGATCGTTAATCGACTGTACCCTGATATCTCTACGGTTTTGGTGAAAGCCGTATAGATAGTAGTAATAAGAGGTAATACATATGAATACTGTACCCATTCCACGTGTTGTTATAGCTGGTACCAATTCCGGTGTCGGTAAAACGACTATTGTTGCGGGCCTTCTCGCAGCGTATCGAGCAAGTGGCCATGGGGTGCAATCCTTTAAAGTAGGCCCGGATTATATCGATCCGGGCTTTCATAAAATTGCATCGGGCCGTGAAAGTTATAATTTGGATTCCTGGTTAGTTCCACCGGATACATTGCCAACATTTTTTGCATCCATGGCGGGTGATGCAGATCTGACCATTATTGAAGGCGTTATGGGGCTGTATGATGGTGGTCGAGAAGGTGTGAGTAGCACCGCTCAAATCGCTAAGCAATTAGGCGCACCTGTTGTACTTGTCATTGATTGTAAGGCTATGGGTGAAAGCGCAGCTGCCATCGCAATGGGCTTTAGAGACTATGACAAGGATGTGGATTTTAAAGGTGTAATTTTAAATCGTTTAGGTTCCGATAATCATGAACGCATGGTCCGCGAAGGTATGGAAAAAATCGGTGTACCTGTTATTGGTGCTATACGCCGTGATGATCGCATGCATTCTCCTGAACGTCATCTTGGTTTGACACCAGTTACAGAAGTTGATCCTACGGAGGCTATTGCTACGATTCAGCATGCCGTGGAATCTATGGTAGATTTAGAGGCACTCTATAAGGTAGCGGCCAGTGCAGCACCTATGCCGGCACCGATTGATATAACCAAGGGTGTTACAAAACGAACAAAAATTGGCGTTGCCTATGATGAAGCCTTTTCGTTCTACTACCCAGCCAGCTTGTCTGCCCTTGAAGCACAAGGTGCTGAACTAGTTTACTTTAGCCCTTTAAAAGATAGCGCTATTCCTGATGTAGATGGCCTCGTATTTGGCGGTGGTTTCCCTGAAATGTTCTTGCAGGCTTTATCCGAAAATACGGCCATGAAGGAATCAATCCGTAAAGCTAATCAATGTAGTATGCCTATCTATGCTGAATGTGGTGGCCTTATGTACCTTTGTGAACATATTCACGATTTTGATGGTAATGTGTTTGATACAGTTGGTGTTGTGCCTGCCAATTGTGTAATGCAACAAAAACTGCAAAAGGTAGGATATGTAACGGCAACGGCTAAACGCAATACATTACTTGGTAATACAGGAACAGCTTTGCATGGTCATGAATTCCATTTCTCCACCATGGAACCAACCATTGAAGATTTCCCTTGGGCCTTTCACTTAGAAGGGGGCCGCAAACCGCAGTCCTATGATGGCGGGTATGCTACCGATAATGTGTTGGCATCCTATCTACATCTTAACTTTGCTGGTTCTCTTGAAGGAGCTAAGCATTTTGTAGATATGTGTGAAGCCTTTGGTCATACTAAATAAATCTATTATATTAGTATTTAATTCTTATATTAACTATAGATGCAGCCCTACATAGTGTGACATAAATAATAGGAGTATAGAAATGAGTGAACGTGGTTTAATTCTTGTCAATACAGGCAATGGAAAAGGAAAGACAACAGCCGCTTTAGGTGTTGTGCTACGCGCTGTAGGACAAGGCTTAAAAGTCTTGATTCTACAATTTATTAAAAGCGGCCATGGCTATGGTGAACTAGAAGGCCTTAAAAAACTGGGGGATGCGGTTACCATTAAATCCATGGGCAAAGGATTTATCTACTACAACCGAGATAAAGTTACTGTAGAAGAACTAGAAAAACACAAAGCAGCAGCTCAAGAAGCGTGGAAAACACTAGTAGAAGAAGTCAACTCTGACAAATGGGATCTCATCGTTATGGACGAAATCAACAATGCCATTAACTATGAACTCATCGATGTTAACTCCGTTGTAGATATGCTTAAACAAAAACCAGAGCGACTACATGTTATTCTAACAGGCCGCTATGCAAAACCTGAAATCATCAACATCGCTGATACAGTGACCGAAATGAACGTAGTAAAACACGCTTACGAAAAAGGCATAAAAGCAGCAAAAGGAATCGAGTTTTAGTAGGTCGAGGCGAAGCCAATGACCTACAGATGGATGGATGCGATTTTGGCCCTGTCCCGAAGGGACAGACCTGGCCGGTGTTTCCCTCTCACCATGGAGTTTTCCGAAAATTTTTTAGAGTGCTGTAAAGGGATGGCTGCTGTGGCGACTTTTGGCCCTTCCGATAGGAAGACCCGGCCGATGGAGCCACAGCAGCCATCCCTTTACAAATAAATAGAAAATTTTCGAAAAAGTCCTTGCCTAAACTATATCGAAAATGTATAATATAGTCATAAGCACAAGGTGCTAATATTCTTAGACATTAAGTATGTATATAACTATAACCAGGAGGTTAACTATGGCTGTACATGATTACATTAAATCTGGCGATTTCGCTACTGAAAAACACGTTCCTGTTATCGAAGCTGCTGATAAAGTAAAAGCAGGTGAAGCATTCGACGTAAAATTATCCGTTGGTAAAGACATTGCTCATCCAAACACTGTAGAACATCACATTGAATGGATTAAATTGTACTTCGTAGCTGAAGGTACTCAATTGCCTTACGAAGTTGGCGAATTATCCTTCAACGTACATGGTGACGGTGCAACAGCAAACGAAGGTCCTGTACATGCAGTTTCCGCAGGTACATTGGCAGTATCCTTGAATAAATCTGGTAAATTGATTGCTGTATCTTACTGCAACATCCATGGTTTATGGGAATCTGAAAAAGCTATCGTAGTTGAATAATAGATTGTATTCAACTGTAAAAGGCCAGCCTTAGGGCTGGTCTTTTTTGTATGGAGCGTATGACAAGTTACGAACATTAACGATTGATTATAAATATAATGTATGTCCGCTATAAAAAGAATTTTGTTCTTTTATGGTGGAAAAATACCTGTATATCCCTTTACAGTGCGGTTTGTTTTGTGGTAAAGTATATGCATGTTATTTTTTAGTACAATGATAAATGAGGGATAATAGTGGCATTAATCGTCAAAAAGTTTGGTGGCAGTTCTGTTGCAACACCTGAAAAAATATTTAATATCGTTGATCGTGTCCTTCATGAAAAGAAAGAGGACGATCGCATTGTAATAGTTGTATCTGCTATGGGGGATACAACAGATGACTTGGTATCTTTGGCAAAACAAGTAACATCTAAACCATATGGTCGTGAAATGGACCGCTTGTTGTCTACTGGCGAACAAGTAACGATTGCATTGATGGCTATGGCGTTTAATGAACGCGGTCAAAAGGCTGTTTCTTTAACTGGTGATCAAGCAGGTATTACAAGTAGTGATAACTTTAATAAGGGTCGTATTTTAGGTGTAGATCCTAATCGTGTATTCGATGCATTGGATGCAGGCAATATCGTTGTTGTTGCTGGTTTCCAAGGTATTACCGAATACGGTGACATGGTAACATTAGGCCGTGGTGGTTCTGATACAACAGCGGTTGCTTTAGCAGGCGCTATGAAAGCCGATGTATGTGAAATCTTTACAGATGTAGAAGGTGTATACTCTACTGACCCTCGCGTAGCAAAGGAAGCTTTTAAACTAGAAGAAGTTACGTATGGCGAAATGCTTGAAATGGCACGTTTAGGTGCAGGCGTAATGCAACCGCGTGCTGTTGAAATGGGTTTCCGTTATGGTGTACCAATTCATGTTCGTTCTACATTCAGTAATAATACAGGCACAATTATTCGGGAGGATTATACCGTGGAATCTAATAAACACGTAATTACAGGCGTAGCCGATGATACAAATACAGCAAAAGTAGCTCTTGTGGGCGTTGAAAATAAACCTGGTATTGCAGCAAAAGTATTCAAAGCATTAGCAGAAAAAAATGTTGATGTGGATATGATTGTTCAATCTATTCGTTCCGTAGGTGAACCTAAAACTGACCTTATCTTCACAATTGCTCTTGATGATGTGGTACTGGCACGTGAAGTGTTGAAAGAATTACAACAAACTGTTGATATCGAAGCTGTTAATATTGATGAAAATATGGCAAAAGTATCTATCATTGGCGCTGGTATGTTGGGTCAACCTGGCGTAGCCGCTCAAATGTTTGATATCCTTAGTAAAGAAGGCATCAATATTGAAATCATCAGTACTTCTGAAATCAGTATTTCTTGCTTGGTTGCACAAAACCGCGTAAAAGATGCAGTTCGTGTTATTCATAATGGTCTTTTGTTAAACGAACGAGGCTAATATACATGATGGATAGTCTACGCACATTTATGGATGAAATGCTCGATGATCAAGGGCGTAAGGAAGGTTTTATTAGCGATTTATTAGCGAATTTAAAAACACAACCTATCCCCACATTAGAGCAAGCACAGACAGGCTATACAACAGTGAGCAATTTACATGGTATATTTTATAATTATGATGCGTCAGAGGTGACCATAACTTATAAAGTAGTACCAGATATGTATGCTCCCTATACAATGAGTTTTCGCCAATTTGAGGTTGTTCTCGAAGGGCTTTTGACAAGTCGACGCAATCAAAAGTGGCAAATCAAACAAGATAAATAATAAAATCAGGACACTCCTATAAGGGTGTCCTGATTTATTTTGTTATTATATGCGATATTTATATCTCATAAATAAGAATAAGTTATAGATAATCCTTGTAATTTGATAATAATTCTTGAAAATTCGTGTAAATCTTCGTAATGTGGTATAATAGATAGTCAATAATAGATTAAGATTTTACATATATATATACATTATAAACAAATTAGAAAGAAGGGTATCTATGGAACTGAATAAAATATATTCTGGTTTTCGCCTTGATCGCATAGAACGTATTGATGAAATCAATGGTACAGCCTATGAAATGAAACATGAAAAATCTGGTGCTCGTCTTATTTATATTGACTCACCAGACACTAATAAAGTATTTAATATTGCATTTAGAACGACTCCTCAAGATAGCACAGGTGTCGCTCATATCATGGAGCACTCTGTGCTTTGTGGTTCTCGTAAATTTCCATTAAAAGAACCATTTGTAGAACTTGTAAAAGGTTCTTTGAATACATTCTTAAATGCTATGACCTATCCGGATAAAACGATGTATCCTGTAGCAAGCAAGAATGACAAGGATTTCCACAATTTAATGGATGTATACCTCGATGCTGTTTTCTATCCACGGGCAGCAAAGGATCCAGAAATTATGATGCAAGAAGGTTGGCATTATGAGCTTGATTCTGTTGATGATGAGTTAACGTATAAGGGCGTTGTATTCAACGAGATGAAAGGGGTTTACTCCTCTCCAGATTCCGTACTAGAACGCGAATTGATGCATTCCTTGTTCCCTGATACAACATATGGTGTTGACTCCGGTGGTAATCCAGATAATATTACGGACTTGACTTACGAAAAATTCAAGAAATTCTACGATGTGTACTATCACCCATCCAACAGCTATATTTTCCTATATGGCACAATGGATATTGAAGAACAATTGCGCTTTATCAACGATGAATATTTGAGCCATTTTGATGCTATTGAAATCGATACTGAGGTGACTGAGCAGGCTCCGTTTAAGGAAGGTAAAGTGATTACATATCCTTATAGTGTAGGCTCTGATGAAAGTACGGATAATCGTACGTTACATGCATTCTCCTATGTATTGCCCGATGTAACACCGGAACAAAGCCTTGCTTTTGAGGTATTAACACATGCTTTATTAACATCTCCTGCAGCACCTTTAAAACAAGCATTGGTGAAAGCCGGCATTGGTTCTGATGTATCTGGTTATTACCTAGATAGCATCCGTCAACCAATTTGGGTTGTTCAAGCCAGCGGCTCTAATATGGATAAACAAGGTCAATTACAAGAGATTGTTGAATCTACATTACAACAATTTTGTAAGGATGGCATCGACAAGGAATTATTAGAAGCTTCTCTTAATAGCATTGAGTTTACCCTTCGTGAAAGTGACTTTGGTGGTCGTCCAATCGGTTTAGCTTATATTATCCGCATGATGGACAATTGGTTATACGGTAAGGATCCAATTGAGTTGTTACATTATGAAGAAGCATTAGTTAATATTCGCAAAGGCCTTCAAGGTTCTTACTTTGAGGATTTGATTCGTCATTCCTTATTGGATAATCATCATAAGTCTCTCGTATCCTTGTATCCTGAACAAGGATTGCAAGATAAAAAGGATGCAGATGTTAAGGAACAATTAGCAGCTATCAAAGCTTCTATGTCACAAGATGAGCTAGAAGGTATCGTTGAACAAACAAAACGCCTTAAACTTCGTCAAGAGACACCAGATAGTGAAGAAGCGCTAGCTACTATTCCACTTTTAGAATTGTCTGATTTGAGTCCAGAAGTGGAAGATGTGGAACGTCGTGAAAGTACGATTGGTCATACAAAACTTCATTTTGTTCCTACTTTCACAAAGGGTATCAATTATGTGGCTTACTATTTTAAGCTAGATTGCCTCACTGAGGACGAATTATTCTATGCAGATATCTTAAGTGATATCATCGGCCGCGTAGATACATCCAAACGTTCTTATGAAGATTTGGCAAAATTAATCAATCTAAATCTTGGTGGTTTGAGTGCTGATATTACAGGCATTAGTAAAGCAGGACAACGAGATGAATTCGTACCGCTCATGGTTGTACGTAGTAAGGTATTGCATGCTAAATTACCTGAATTGTGTAATATCGTAAATGAAGTTATTCACGATGCTCAATACACCGATGTAACGCGTTTAACAGAACTTGTACAAGAAGGCAAAGCTATTTGGGATAATGAGGCGTTCCGTAGAGGAAACACCATCGTTAGTCAACGCGTAATGGCTAAGGTATCAAAGGTTGGTAAATTCCGCGATGACGGTAACTTAGGGTATTATCAAAAAATCAGCGAATTAGCTACTAATCCTGCAGCATTACCATTATTGCCAGAAAAATTAGCTGATGTAGCTCGCAAAATTTTCCGTTCTAACAATGTAGAAATCATGTTCGTAGGTGAAGAACAAGAATTAGTACCATTTACAGAGTTGATGGAACCATTGCTCAGTACTTGGAATGCAGAGGCATTGCCAAATAATGTATTATCCATAGACCATACAACGAGCAATGAAGGTATTGTCACAGCTGGTAAGGTTCAATATGTGGCACAAGGTGGTAATTTCATCGATCATGGATTTACTCATGTTGGTGCTATGAGCGTATTAGAAACAATCTTGCGTTATGAATACTTATGGATTCGCATTCGTGTACAAGGTGGAGCCTATGGCGCATTTGCTAACTTCTACGACGATGGTAATATGATTTTCTGTAGCTATCGAGATCCAAATCTTGTGGAAACACTTAATGTATATAAAGAGTTACCTGAATACTTACGTCAATTTACATTAACAGATCGAGAAATGCGTAAATATATTATCGGCACTATGAGTGGTCTTGATTTACCGATGACACCTGCATTGCGTGGCCCTCGTGCCATGGGGCTATACTTTAGTGGTGCCAATATCAAAGATAAGGTAGCATTTAGAAAACAAGTTATCAGCTGTAAGCCAGAAGATATCGTAGCTCTTGCAGATGTGGTAGAGCCTGTGTTAAAGGATAATCATATTTGTTCCATGGGTAACGAACAAAAAATCAAAGATGCCGGTGTCTTTGATAGCATTGTATCCCTTGGATAATGTATAGTTTGTAAACGGAGTACATCCTCACCATGTGTTAATATAATAATGTATTAATATATAGTATATTATTAGAGTGATAAGGAGATACTATTTATGAAAGGACGATTCGCACCTAGCCCAACGGGGTATATTCACCTAGGGAATGTGTGGATCGCCCTTTTGTCGTATATATCGACCCGTAACCAACATGGTACCTATGTGGTACGCATGGAAGATATCGATTTGCAGCGCTCTAAGCGCTCTTTTGGCGAAGCCTTGCTAGATGATTTAGAATGGCTTGGCTTTGAATGGGATGAGGGCCCTCGTGTGGGTGGACCGGAACTATCGTATTGGCAAAGTGAACGGTTGCCAATGTATGATGAGGTCTTACAACAATTAGAGAAAACAGGTCTAATCTATCCATGTTTTTGTAATCGTACTCGCTTGCAATCCATTGCTTCTGCACCTCATCGAGGTGAAGTCGTTCATCATTATGATGGACATTGTCGTAGTTTAGATAGTGCTACAGTGAAATTGAAGAGATTAGAAAAAAATCCGTCAATGCGTATTAAGGTGACTGATTCTACTATGGATTTCAACGATATATACCAAGGTCTGCAGCATTTTGTATTGCGCCATGGTGTTGATGATTTTGTATTGCGCCGTGGGGATGGCATGTATGCCTATAATTTGGCGGTCGTACTAGATGATATAGCAATGGGGATTACTGAAATCATTCGGGGCCACGATTTACTGGAAACTACGGCTCAACAAATGTATTTATATCGCACATTGAATGCGGAGCCTCCTTGCTATGGCCATGCACCGCTGCTCATAGATAACGATGGACATAGGCTTTCAAAACGGCAGAAAAGTATAACCGTAAAAGAATTGAGAGATATGGGGTGGACTGCAGAACGTATTTTGGGAGAATTAGCTGTATTGGCGGGATTGATACCTCAATGTGATGCACCGAGTATTTCTCTAGCATCATTATTAACATATACAGCACGAACCGAAGAGTTAGGCTGTGAACATATTGTTTTAAAAAAATCGATATGATATATTGACAATTTTCGATATTGATATATAATAGTATATAAGAGGTGGTAAGAATGACTATTAAAGATGCGTTAGCTGAAAAAGTTTGGGCTGTAATAGGTGCCACTCATAAAACCGATAAGTTTGGGTATAAGATTTATAAGTGCTTAAAAGAGCATGGATATGAAGTCTATCCGGTTAATCCAAATGTAACGAGTATCGATGGCGATACTTGTTATCCAAGTCTATCTTCGTTGCCAGTTGTTCCTAGCGTTGTTGATTTTGTTGTACCAGAAGCAGCTGGGCTTGCAGCAATTGATGAATGTAAACAATTGGGCATTAAGATGATTTGGTTACAACCAGGTGCGGATAAACCAGCAGTTTTAGCTAAGGCTAAAGAGGTAGGTTTGGATTACATTCAAGATTGTGTATTAGTTCAATTGCCTTAGGAGGAAATAATGAGCGAATTAAAAGAGTTAAAAACAGCAGAATATCAAGATCTTCTTAATCAAGGTGGCGTAACAGTTATTGATTTCTGGGCTCCATGGTGCGGTTACTGTGTACGTATGATGCCAGTTATTGAAGAAATCGCTGGTGAACTAGAAGGTAAAGCAAACTTTGTAAAAGTAAATGCTGATGAAGAACCAAGCTTGGCACGTGATTTACAAGTAGAAGTATTACCTACATTTGTAATTTTGAAAGATGGCGAAGTAGTAGATCGTAAAATTGGTTTCTTACCAAAAGGTGATTTGCAAGGTGCTATCGAATCTAAATTCTAATTAGATTAATAAACGGTAAAATATATAAGGCCTATTAATGTATACATATACATTGATAGGCCTTTTTTATCTGTGTAAATAAAAATACAAGTAAAAATATTAATTAAATATAAAATGAAGAGGAAAATTTCTATATCGGAAAAATTTGATAAACAAGGCTTTTTCAAGATTGTTGCCATATAAAACGATGAGTAAAATATGAAGCATAAGTTTAACTTATTAAAAAAACGCTTTAATTTTAAAATATCTTGTGCTAGTATTTAATTAGATATTGTGAATATTTAGTGAAGTATATTCCAGTATTTTTCATTTATTTCATCTGTGCGGGGTGAGAGCCGCATAAGTTGGGAGGGAACTTAATATGAATAAGGTATTCAAAGTAGTATGGAGTGCGACTAAGAATGCATATGTAGTAACATCTGAGTTAGCTAAGTCGCATCAAAAAACAGCAACTACAATTGTGGCTGCAATTTTGTTAAGTGCCAGTTTGGGTGGAGGCATTGCTTCTGCATCCACACCTGCAGATTGGTATAGAACTGATCTTATTGGTAGTCAAAAATGGTTAACACCTGGCCAAGGTAGTCAAGCAGTTGAACAACAACCAATTGATTTACATCAACAAGATCAACAAGATCAACAACAATGGCAACAAAGCCAACAAAATCAACAACAAGGTCAACAATGGCAACAACAAGACCAACAACAATGGGGCCAACAATCTCAAAAACAAGGCTCTGGTAAGGTTATTGTTGATTTAACTAATATTAAAAATCAAGTTAACCAAAATACTTACAATATTAGCGTATTGAAAGGTAATGTTAACTGCCTTAATAGTAAATTCTATTGTTTAGCTGATAAGGTATCTAAAAATACATTAGCGATTAATAATCTTAATGTAAAAGTTGATACACTTAATAACAGTGTGAAAAACATTGAAAACAAAGTTACAAATAATGTAACTAAAAATGTTATCAACAAGGTTACTAACAATGTTATTAATCAAGTAAACAATACTGTAAACGCAAAAATTGATGTTAAAATTGAAGAAAATAATAAGAATATTATTAATCAAGTGAATAACAACATCAAAAAAGAAATTCAAAATAATAACACTACTATCATCAATCAAGTAAATCAAAATATTGATCAAACGATTAATAATAAGATTGAAAATAACAATACAACGATTATTAATCAAGTAAATCAAAATATTGATGCTAAGATTGAAAATAACAATACAACAATCATTAATAAAGTAGACCAAAATATTGATGCTAAGATTGAAAAGAATAATACGTCTATCATCAATACAGTAAACAAAACTATTAATGAAAGTATTCAAAACAACAATACTGTTATTAATAACAACATTAAAAACGAAATCAATGCTAACAATGTAGAAATCAACAAGACTATTAAGAATGAAATTAATGCTAATAACACTGTTATTAACAATAATATCAAAAATAGCATTGAAGCGAATAATGTTGAAATTAACAAAACAATTGTTAATAAGATTGACGAAAATAATGTAAAAATCAATCAAAATATTGCTAATGTTAAAAACGAATTACAAGCGAATATTAACAAGGTAGATGTTAAGGTAGATGCTAATAGTAAAGCTATCAATAACTTGACTGTTAACGTTAACAATAACAGCAAGTCTATTGCTGACTTGTCTAAACAAGTTAACGAAAACACTAAAAATATCACTTTCAACAATACTATTGCGATAGAAAACCGTAAACTTATCGGCGATAACAAAAAAGACATCAATGATAATAAAAAAGCTATCGAAGAGTTGAAAGGTAAAGTTGGTACTACTATCAACAACATCAACACAACAATTGATAATAAGATTAATGAAAATAACACTAAGATTATTAATCAAATCAATAAAGATGTAGACATTAAAATTGATAATAGTAAAACAAATATTATCAATACAGTAAACACTAATATTGATAATAAAATCAACGCTAATAACACAGTTATTAACGCTAACATTGATAATAGCATTAAACAAAATAATGTCGAAATCAATAAGACAATCAAAAATGAAATTAATGCTAACAACACAACTATTATCAATAAAGTGAATGCTGATGTTGATGCTAAGATTAATAATGTTAACACTACAATTAACAATGTAAACACTAAGGTTGACGGCAATACAACTAAAATAGAATTTAATAATAATCGTATTAATACTATTCTTGACGCTATGAGCAACCATGAAGGTCGTTTACAAGCTGTAGAAAATGATGTTAAGAACATTAAGACTGATTTGAGCAATACTACAAATCAAGTTAATATCAATACAAAGGATATTGCTGATTTGAAGGGTAAAGTTGGTCAAAATATTGGTAATGTTCAAGTAGATATTAATAATATTAAAAACGATATTACAAACATCAATAAAAAGATTGATCAAAACGACATCGCTATCAATACAAAAGTAGATAATAAAGTTAATGAAATCAATACTAAGATCGATAATAAGGTTACAGAAATCAATACTAAGATTGACAACAAAGTAATTGCTATTGATCAAAAAATTGATAACAAAGTAACTGAAATCAATGCAAATATTGATAACAATGTAAATATTATTAACAAAAAAATCGATAATAATGTAAATATTATCAATACAAAAATTGATAATAATAATATTACTATCAACAAAAAAGTTGATAATAAAGTAAACGAAATCAATACTAAGATTGATAACAAGGTTAACGAAATTAATGCTAAGATTGATAAGAACGATGTAACTATCAATACGAAGGTAGATAATAAAGTTAATGAAATCAACGCTAAGATTGATAATAAAGTAACTGAAATCAACACAAACATTGATAACAAAGTAACTGAAATCAACACAAAGATTGATAATAATGTTATCGACTTGAGTAAGAAAATCGATGCTAATATCGTTGATGTTAACAAGAAAATTGATGCTAATACAACAGCAATCAATAATGTTAATGTCCGTGTAGATGGTGTTAAAGGTGATGTAGCTGGTCTTACTAAACGCGTAGATCGTCATGACGAACGTTTAGACTACTTGCAAGGCAATATTGAAGATAACTCCACACGTATTAGTGCTAATGAAGATGATATCAAGAAATTAAAAGGTCAAATTGGCACTACAATCACTAATGTGGAAAATACAATCAATGCTAAGATTGAAGCTAACAATACAGTGATTAGAAATGATATCAATACTGCAATCACTAACAACAATACTACAATTCTTAATAAAGTTGATAAAAATATCGATGTTAAAATCAATGAAAATAACACAACAATCCTTAATAAGGTTGACAAAAACATCGATGTAAAAATCAACGAAAATAACAAACAAATCAACAATACAATCAATACTAAGATTGGGGAAATAAATGTTAAGATTGATGGTGTTAAAGGTGATTTAAATGGTCTTAAAGGCGACTTGGATGGTCTCAAAGGTCGTGTAGATCGTCATGATCAACGTTTAGATTACTTAGAAGGCAATATTGTAGATCACTCTACCCGCATTAGTGCTGTTGAAGATAATGTAAAGGTTAATACTACTAACATTGCAAGCAATACTAAGAATATCAATATCAATGCTAAAGCTATCGATGAATTGAAAGGTCAAGTAGGTCAATCCTCTACTGTTATCAACGATATTAAAAACCAAATCACTAATATCAATGGTAAGGTAGAAAATAACACTACTAACATCACAAATAATACTAAGAACATCGCTGTTAATGCACAAGCTATCGTAGATAATAGCAAACGCATCAATGAAACAAATGTTAAGGTAGAAAATAACACTACTAACATTGCGAACAATACTAAGAACATCGCTGTTAATGCACAAGCTATCGTAGATAATAGCAAACGCATCAATGAAACAAATGTTAAGGTAGAAAATAACACTACTAACATTGCGAACAATTCTAAGAACATCGCTGTTAATGCACAAGCTATCGTAGATAATAGTAAACGTATCAACGAAACAAACGTTAAAGTAGATGATAATGCAGCGGCTATCGTAGATAATAGTAAACGTATCAATGAAACAAATGTTAAAGTAGATGCTAATACAACAGCTATTAATAATGTGAATGTAAAAGTTGATGGTATTAAAGGCGATTTAGATGGCTTAACTAAACGGGTAGATCAAAATACAAAAGATATTAATGTAGCTGGCACAATTGCTCTTGAAAACCGTAAGTTTATCGGCGACAACAAGGTTGCTATTGAAAATAATACTAAGAATATCAATATCAACGCTAAAGCTATTGATGAATTGAAAGGCAAAGTAGGTCAATCCTCTACAGTTATCAACGATATTAAAACTCAAATCACTAATATCAATGGTAAGGTAGAAAATAATACTACTAACATCACAAACAATACTAAGAACATCGCCGTTAATGCACAAGCTATTGTAGAGAATAGCAAACGCATCAATGAAACAAATATTAAGGTAGAAAATAATACTACTAACATTGCAAACAATACTAAGAACATCGCAGTTAATGCACAAGCTATCGTAGATAATAGCAAACGTATTGATGCAACAAATGTAAAAGTTGATGCAAATGCAACTAATATTGCAAAGAATACAACAGCTATTAACAATGTAAATGTTAAAGTTGATGGTGTTAAAGGTGATGTAGCAGGTCTTACTAAACGTGTAGACCGTCATGATCAACGTTTGGATTACTTACAAGATAACATCGCAGATCATTCTACACGTATCAGTGTTGTAGAAGATGGTGTGAAATCCAATACTAAAGCTATTGATGAATTAAAAGGCCATATTGGTACTCAAATCACAAATATCGAAAACACTATTACTAACAAAATTAATGAAAATAATGTAGTTATTAATAAGTCTATCGATAACAAGATTACTGAAAATAACACTACAATTCTTAACAAGGTTGATAAAAATATTGATGTAAAAATCAATGAAAACAACAAACAAATTAACAACACAATTAATACGAAGATTGGTGATGTAAATGTTAAGATTGATGGCGTTAAAGGTGATGTAGCAGGTCTTAAAGCTCGCGTAGATCGTCATGATCAACGTCTTGATTACATTGATGGCAACATTATTCATCATTCTGAACGTATCTCTGCTAATGAAGATGCTATCAAGAAATTGAATGGTAAAATTGGTACAACAATCACGAATGTAGAAAATACAATCAATACTAAGATTGAAGCCAATAATACAGTGATTAGAAACGATATCAACACCGCAATTTCTAATAACAACACAGTAATCAACAAGAATATTGAAACTGCAATTAATAACAACAACACAACTATTATTAACAAAGTTGATAAAAATATCGATGCGAAGATTGTTGAAAACAATACGAAGATTGATAGTAAGATCAATAATGTAAATGTAAAAGTTGATGCGAATGCAAAAGCTATTGAAAACAATAGCAAATCTATTACAGCTATTCAAAATAATGTAGCTAATATTAATAGTAAAGTTGATGTGAATACAGCAGATATTAAAGCAATTCGCACTGATGTAAATAATAATACAACAGCTATTGCTAGTGTATATAAACAAGTAGCAGGTAACACAGCAAACATCGCAGATGTTTCTGCTAAGGTAAATGCTAACTCCACTCGTATCGATGCAAATGCAGCAGCTATTGGTAACTTGAATGGTAAAGTTGATTCTAATGCGAAAGCTATTGAATCCTTGAAAGGTCAAGTAGGTAAAGGCAACACTACAATCGTTAATGTTGAAAAGAAAGTTGAAAATATTACAAACAACATTAAAGCTCAAAATAGTGTAATCAATGCTAATACTGTAAATATTCAAAATAACACTTCTAACATTAACAATATTAAAGCTAATGTAGTAAACGTTGAAAAGAATGTTAACAATATCAAAGCTGATGTAACTATCGTGAAGAATGATATTACTAACATCAATGCGAAGATTGATGCGAAGATTAATATTGTGAACAACAATGTTGAAAACATCAAGAATGATGTAAAGACTATCAATAATCAAGTTACAAATATTAAGAATGATGTGACTAGCATCAAATCTGATGTAACTAGCATTAAATCTGATGTAACAAGTGTGAATGCAAAAGTTGAAAACAATATTAAGATTATCAACGGTATTCAAACAGATGTATCTGGCTTGAAAGATCAAGTTGGCAAAAATACACAAGCAATTAAAGACTTGCAAAATGTAAGTGCTGATGTATCTAAGGTGAAAGAACAAGTTAATGCGAATACAATCAAAGCTAACGCTAACGAAGAACGCATTAAAAATGTTCAAAGCCAAGTAGAAGTTAATACTGATAGAATTAAACACAATACTGAAAATATCAATATTAACAAAGCTGCTATCAAACAAAATGCTGAAGCAATTCAAAATACTAATGTAACAGTTCAAAAAGTAATCAACAAGGTTGATGAACATACTACAGCAATTAATAATGTATCTGCTCAAGTTAATAAAAATACTACTAATATTGCCACTATCAATGCATCCGTTAGTGAAAATACAAACAATATTACAAAAGTAAATAACCAAGTAACAGCAAATACTACTAACATTGCTAAAGTATCTAATCAAGTTACTACGAATATCAATAATATCAATGTAAATGCTAAGAATATTAGTGTGAATACAGAAAATATTAAAAACATTGATAGCCGTGTAACAACTAATGCAAATGCTATTGTTGGTATTACTGAATCTGTGAAAGCAAATGCTACTAATATTAACACTGTTAATAACCGTGTAACAGAAGTATCTAACCAAGTTAATACAAATACACAAAGTATTGCTACTGTAACAAATCAAGTTAATGACAATACTAAATTAACTAAGGCAGTAGGTGCGATTGCATTGGAAAACAACGAACGTATCAATGTAATGGGTTTACAAGTTAACAAGAATACTGCAGATATTAGTACATTAGCTGAAGCTGCAAATTACAGCTTGCGTGCAAGTGCATTAACAATGCAAGATCATGAAACTATTGAACAACATACAGCACAAATTCAAGATAACTCTCGTCGCATTAGCAGTGTAGAACGTGAAGTTAAAACAGTAGGTGCATCTGCAGCCGCATTGGCAGCATTGAAACCTATTGAATACCATGAAGGCCAAAAAGCTCAAATCATGGCAGCTGTTGGTACATACAAAGGTAAAACAGCAACTGCATTAGGTGTTGCTCATTATGCAAATCCTGATTTGTTATTCCACGCTGGTGCTGCTTATGATGGTGATAATGGTGTAATGGCAAATGCTGGTGTAACTATTGGTATTGGCTCCGCTCCTACAGCACCTTCCAAACCAGCATCTCCTGCAACTGTAAAAGTTCTAGAAGATAAGGTTGCTAGCTTAGAAGCACAAAATAAAGAAATTAAAGAAGTGCTTGAAAAAGTATTAGCTGCTAATCCTCAAGTAGCTAAAAAGACAACTAAATAAGATACCTCCCAAAAGGTAGGCACTGAATACCTGTCTATCTAAGGTATGTATAACCGCGTAGTACACTCGTGCTACGCGGTTTTCTTTTGATTTGAAGATGAAGGAAAATTCATAATTTCACCAATTTTTATGTTTTATTTATTGTAACGAGTGGGGGATTGTGGTAAAATTTACCATATAGTGGTGAATGAGGATTGTAAGGCGGTGATGTTAGATGTTCATGGGTGAATATAATCACACTATAGATGCAAAAGGACGGTTGATTATACCTGCCAAAATACGTGAACAACTAGGTGATCACTGTGTACTTTCAAAAGGCCTCGATAACTGCATCGCTATATATACTGCCGAAAGTTGGGAGCAACTTTCAAAAACATTACAATCATTACCATCTAATAAAGCAAATGCGCGTGCTATCAAACGGTTTTACTTTGGTAGTGCCGCAGAACTTGAATTTGATAAACAAGGCCGAATCTTGGTGCCAAGCGCCCTTCGTGAGCATGCTGAGCTACAAAAGGATGCGGTTATTATTGGTACTGGTGATAAGGTTGAAATTTGGAGCCGCGAACGCTTTGATGCATATGATGCGGAAGTGGCTGACAGTGTAGAGTCCTTGGCTGAAGGATTAGAAGGTATTGTGTTGTAGGAGGCTATCGTGGAATTTAATCATGTCAGTGTGCTGTTGAATGAAACGGTGGATTCTGTTGTTACCAATCCTGATGGTATCTATGTTGACTGTACCTTAGGTGGCGCTGGTCACGCTCATGCCGTAGGTGAACGATTGAGTTCACAAGGCATGATTATCGGTTTAGATCAAGATGAAGATGCCTTAGCGGTAGCGAGACAACGCTTGTCTGATTTAACTTGTCAGGTTATGACGATACCTACGAATTTTTCAGATTTAAAACATGCTTTAGAAGAGCAAGGTATTTATGAAGTTGATGGATTTATATTCGATTTAGGTGTTTCTAGTTATCAGTTGGATACACCGGAACGCGGTTTTTCTTATATGAATGATGGACCTCTTGATATGCGTATGGATAAAGAGGCACCTATTACTGCGGAAATCGTCGTGAATGAATATGAATCTGATAAATTATTACAGATTATCCGTGATTACGGTGAAGAACGCTGGGCTAAACGTATTGTTGAATTTATCGTGGCAGCCCGTAATGAAAAGAGAATTACTACTACTGGCGAACTGGTGTCAATTATAAAAAAAGCTATACCAGCAAAAGCAAGACAGGATGGTCCACATCCTGCAAAACGTACATTTCAAGCGATACGCATTGAAGTGAATCGAGAACTTGCTATTTTGCATGATAGTTTTGTAGATGCTGTGAGTATGTTGAAGCCAAAGGGGAGAATTGGTGTTATTACATTCCATTCCTTAGAGGATCGCATCACAAAACAAACATTTAAAGAGCTAAGTACAGCTTGTATTTGTCCGCCAGAATTACCAGTATGTGTATGTCATCATAAGGCTGTTCTTAAGGCTAAAAATAAGGCCATTGAGCCTAGTGCAGGGGAAGTAGAAATGAATCCTCGTTCTAGAAGTGCAAAACTTAGAGTAGGGATTAAATTGTAGTATTGGAAGGGGTTATTTTAATGTTAGCGAGAAAGGCTGTTGTGGGCCACGTTAAACGTGATGTGTTGCTAGGTGTACAAGCGAGAAAAGCGAAAGCTAGTGTTGTTTTTGATATTAGTCCATTGATGAGACAAATCATTCAAGGTATAGCAATCCTTGTTGGTTTTTTGATGATCATGATGGCTATGAACGCATATACTACAAAATTAGGTTATGAAGTAGTTAAAACACAACAAACTGTAGTACAATTAGCAAAGGATAATGATACCCTTGATGTAGAGGTGGCATCCTTAAAATCTCCAGTACGCATTCAAAAAATTGCGGAAGAACAATTAGGGATGGTTTTGCCTGATTCCTTTGTGTATAGCACTAAAAGTACGACTTCAGAACGCAATGTACAAACGAAACAGCAAATTATAGATTAGCAGGCAAAAGCAGCTCTTATGGGCTGCTTTAATTTGCGTATATAGAGGAGAATGTAGTATGAAAACCTTAAAAGATATTATAAGTACGTTAGATGTACAACAAGTACAAGGTGATCAAAATGTATCTATTCAAGATATAACAGCTGATTCCAGAGCAGTAAAACCAAATAGCTTGTTCATCGCTCTTGATGGGGCTACAGTTGATGGTCACAATTACATCGATAAAGCGGTTGCTGCTGGTGCTGTTGCCGTTATCGTATCAAAACCGGTTACTGTACCTAATGATGTGTGTGTTATCACCGTTTCTGATACACGTCAAGCTATGATGGCGTGTGTTCCATACTTCTTTGATTACCCAGCTAATCGCATGCGTATGGTCGGTGTTACAGGCACAAATGGTAAGACGACTACGACCCATATGATTCGTCATATCCTTAAGGCTCAAGGTCACAAGGTGGGGGTTATTGGTACTGTCCATATTATGATTGGTGATACGAGTTATCCAATTCATAATACGACACCAGATGTTGTTGATTTACAGCATATTTTGCATCAAATGGTTCAAGAAAATGTGGAATACTGTGTAATGGAAGTATCTTCTCATGCATTGGCGCTCGGCCGTGTTAGCGGTGTTGAATTTGATACGGCCGTATTTACGAATTTGACGCAAGATCATTTGGATTTCCACAAAACATTTGAAAATTACTTGGCTGCTAAATGTAAATTGTTTGAACAAGTTAGTGCAGCTAATCAAGAAAAAGATAATAAAGGTGCTGTTATTAATATCGATGATTCCTATGGTCATCGCGTTATGGAAAAAACTACGGCCCCAACGATTACGTATAGTACATTAGGCAAGGGCACATTGAATGCATCAGATGTTCATATGTCTACTAAGAATAGCCAGTATACTGTGAATTATAAGGGTGAAAGCTATCCTGTATCGATGAATACAACAGGACTATTTAATGTGTATAATACATTGGCTGCTATTGGAGCTTGTTTACAAGAAGGCATCTCCATGGAGGCCATTGATACGGCGTTAAAAACCTTTAGCTCCGTTCCTGGACGTTTTGAATTAATCGAAGAAGGGCAAGATTTTGCCGTTGTTGTCGATTATGCTCATACACCGGATGGGTTGCAAAATATTTTAGAAACTGCAAAGGCAATTAAAGAAAATCGTATCATCATCGTATTTGGCTGTGGTGGCGACCGCGATGCTACAAAACGTCCAATTATGGGCCGTATTGCAGCAGAGTACGGTGATAAGATTTATGTAACATCCGATAATCCGCGTACCGAAGATCCTGTACAAATTGTTAAGGATGTTGAAGTGGGTGTAAAAGAAGCACTTCGCGACGGTACTTCTTATGAGGTAATTGTCGATCGTAGAGAAGCAATTAATCATGCAATTCATGATGCAAAAGCAGGTGATATCGTTATTATCGCTGGTAAGGGTCATGAAAATTATCAAATATTAAAAAATGAAACAATTCATTTTGATGACCGAGAAGAGGCTCGAAAAGCTCTTAAGGAGATCTAATATGGCAGAATTTACATTACAAGAAATAATTGATGCTACTAGTGGCACATGTAAGGGCGATGTAAGTTTACAATTTAAAGATATATCTACAGATACGCGTACGATTGAGGCGGGATATGTATTTGTAGCCTTGCGAGGCGATACATTTGATGGTCATGATTTTATTAATACGGCCATTGAAAAAGGGGCAACAGCAGCAATCGTTGAAAAGGGACGCAATGTAGACGGTATTATTTGTGTTGAAGTGGAAAATACGCTAAAGGCATACCAAGACTTGGCGAACTTTCACAGACGACGCTTTCAAATTCCTGTAGTAGCCATTACTGGCTCATCAGGTAAGACGACGACAAAAGAAATGGTAGCTGCTGTTCTTAGTACTGAGTTTAATGTATTAAAAACAGAAAAGAATTTTAATAATGAAATTGGTTTACCAAAAACATTGTTGCAACTTTCACCAGAACACGAAGCCTGTGTTGTAGAAATGGGGATGCGTGGATTAGGTCAAATTGAAGAATTAGCCCTTATTGCAGAACCGACAATTGGCATCATTACAAATGTAGGAACTAGTCATATTGAATTGTTGGGCTCTCAAGAAGCCATTGCTGAGGCAAAGGGTGAATTGATTAGATGTTTAGGCCCCGATAGTGTGGCCATTCTAAATGAAGATGATCATTTCGTAAAGGCCATGAGTTCTATTGCAGAAGGAAAAACTGTTACTTACGGTATTCATAGCAATGCTACGGTAATTGGCAGTCATTTACGCTATAAAAAGGATGGCATTAAGTTCACCTGCAAATGTTATGACGAAGTATTTGACGTATTTTTGCCTATGATTGGTGAGCATAATGTGTATGATGCGTTAGCTGCTATTGCTGCAGGTCGTGTGTTAGGCGTTAAATCTAGTAAGATTAAAAAAGGTCTTAGTGATTTTACAGGCACACCTATGCGTCAAGAAATTGTAGCATTCGAAGACATTGTTATTCTCAATGATGCGTATAATGCCAATCCTTCTTCTATGAGTGAGTCCATCAAAGCATTGGGTCAATTAGAAGGTAAACGTAAAATTGCTATGCTCGGTGATATGCTTGAACTAGGTGATTTTACGGAGGAAGGCCATCGACAAGTTGGCAGATTATTGGCCGAAGAAGGGTATAGTGTTGTATTTACCTTTGGTGAGGCGGCAAATTTCATTGCTAAAGAAGCGAAATTAGCAGGTTTAGAGGTGCATCGTTGTAATAGCCATCTCGAAATGGCAAATGCCTACAATGATATTCGTGAAAAGGGCGATGTTATTTTAGTAAAAGGTTCCAGAGGTCTTCGAATGGAACGTGTTGTAGAGGAATTAAAAGAACGTGAATAGAGGTTATAACGGCTAGATTCTTCTAGCCGTATTGGCCGTTATTAGAGAATAGGGGAGTAATATGATTTACCACATTCTATTAGCATTTGTAGTGACATTTATAATTACATTAGTATTGGGCAAAATTGGTATTCCTATGCTTAAATCATTGCATGCTCAACAAAGTATACGTGAGGAAGGTCCTGAAAGCCATCAAGCTAAGGCTGGCACACCGACTATGGGTGGTGCATTTATGATGGTAGCTCTTACAATCGGTGTGGCTATTTTTGCACCATGGAATGTGGCTACAGGTATGTTGTTATTCCTTACACTTGGTCATTGTTTACTCGGATTCTTTGATGACTTTGTAAAAGCTGTTAAAAAACGTAATCTTGGCTTAACTGCAAAACAAAAATTATTAGGTCAATTTATTTTAGCGGCTATATTCTGTTACTTTATTACTGAAATTATGGTCATTCCTACAACATTATGGATTCCTGTTGTAGATGCACATATCCAATTAGGCTTTGCCTATTATATTTTAGCTTTCTTGATCATTGTAGGCGCTACTAATGCGGTTAATCTTACAGATGGTCTCGATGGTTTAGCATCCGGTACATCCGCTGTAGCAGCGATTGCGTTTTCTGTAATCGGTTTGATGATATACTCCACTGAAAGTTCTGTGGCTGCTGAAAGCGTAGCCTTTTTTGGGTCCATTGTAACAGCCGTATGTTTAGGCTTTTTGGTATTTAATATTAATCCAGCTAAGGTATTTATGGGCGATACAGGCTCATTGGCTCTTGGCGGCGCCTTTGCAGGCATGGCTATTTTAACTAAAACAGAATTATTACTCGTAGTGATTGGCGGTATTTTCGTAATGGAAGCCTTGTCTGTTATCATTCAAGTCATTTCCTTTAAAACACGAGGCGTGCGCGTATTTAAGATGAGTCCAATTCATCATCATTTTGAGTTATCCGGTTGGTCTGAACAAACTGTAGTTAATCGCTTCTGGTTCGGTGGTGCTGTTCTAGCCATTTTAGGGGTTATACTTGCAACTGTAACAATTTGATATCAGAAACGTATTTTTGCAAATTGATAGTTAAGTACGTGAAAATACTTAACTTGAACGGCGTTTAATGGTATTCTTATAAGATGAGATAAAATTTTTTCGTGCTTAGTGATTTAGGTGATACAAATGGATTATGGAGAGAAAAATATTCTTGTTCTTGGTGCTGGTTCCAGTGGAATTGGTGCCGCATGGGTATTGGCACAGTTACATGCAAATGTAGTTTTAAATGATTATAAACCAGTAGAGTTTGAACCATCTACGCGTAAACGACTGGAAGACGCTGGTGTAACTATCATTACGGGGCGACAAGATAATAACTTGCTTGATGGTGTAGATCGTATTATCATTTCTCCGGGCATTGCCTTATCCATTCCGATCGTACAAGAGGCGTTGCATCGTAAGATTGATGTAGTAAGCGAAGTAGAGCTTGCTTATGATGTTTGCAAATCTCCTATTTTAGGTGTTACTGGCACAAATGGTAAAACCACTACAACAACTCTGTTAACGCAAGTTATGGAATCTACTGGACTTCCTGTTAAAGTGGGCGGAAATATTGGTGACTCCCTAAGTGAAGCCGCGTATCATATGCCAGAAGGTGGCTATCTAGTAGCTGAACTCTCTAGTTATCAATTAGAAACGATTAAATCTTTTTGCCCATTAGGCGCTATTGTATTAAATGTAACGCCTGATCATTTAGCACGTCATAAGACGATGGAAAACTATGCAGCTGCGAAGGCTCGTATTTTTATGAATCAAAATCCTGAGAATTTTGTTGTCCTCAATGATGATGATCCTATTGTTCGGGCTATGAAAAAAGATGCACATAGTAAGGTTCTCAGCATTAGCCAACATCATAAGGTTGATAGCGGTGCGTATTTTGAAGGGAATACATGCTATGCCGTATTAGATGGTAAAGCTACTCCGGTTATTGATACAGAACATATCCACATTAAGGGCTCTCACAATATTGAAAACATATTGGCTGTAATTGCCTTAACATATGCTTTAGGTGTAAAGGTAGAGCATATTAAACGTACCATTGAACAGTTTCATGGTGTAGAACACAGATTGGAACGGGTTACAACATTCCATGATGTTACATTTTATAATGATTCTAAGGCTACTAATACAGACTCTGTAGTAAAAGCTTTAGATGCCTTTGATAAACCAGTCATTTTATTGGCTGGTGGTCATGATAAGATGACGCCTTTAGAAGACTTTATGAATATTGTGAAAGCACATACTAAAGAGGTCATTTTTATGGGGGAAGCAGCAGATCGATTTGAATCCGTTGCTGTAAAAATGGGCGTTCAACATATTCATCGTGCACAGTCTATGAAAGAGGCTGTTGCATTGGGTTATCAATTAGCAAAAGCTGGAGATATTGTATTGCTTTCACCAGCATGTTCCAGCTTTGATTGGTATAGTTGCTTTGAAGAGCGGGGCGAAGATTTTAAAAACTGTGTTAGAGAATTAGAGGAAAGGGGCTAAGGGCGTGAAACGAATCATCATTTCTGGCGGTGGTACGGGTGGTCATATTTACCCGGCTATTACGATATATAAGGAAATCATGAAACAGCAACCTGATGCTAAGGTCCTCTATGTGGGAACAGAACATGGTTTAGAAGCTGATTTGGTACCGAAGGAGAACATTGATTTTGTTACATTACCTGTACAAGGTCTGCAACGAAAACTTTCATTAGGTACGTTGGTAACAATGGGGAAAACGGCATTTTCTCTTATAAAGGCCAATTTAATTATTTCAGACTTTAAACCAGATGTTGTTATTGGCACAGGTGGTTATGTATGTGGTCCTATTTTAATGGTTGCAGCATTACGCAATATTCCTACATTAATTCAAGAGCAAAATGTTATTGCTGGTATTACAAATAAAATCTTGAGCCGTTTTGTTGATATAGTCGCAGTTGGTTATAATGAAGCAGCCAAATCGTTTGGTAAGGCGAAACGTGTCGTATATACGGGTAATCCAGTACGCCCTGATGTACTTGTAGATTCTCGTGCAGATGGTCGCCAATTTTTTGGGCTGTCTGATGATATTTTTACAGTTCTTATCGCTGGTGGTTCTCGTGGGGCACGTACGATTAATACGGCCATGATAGATGTACATAAACATTTTCAAGGTAAATCGGGCATTAAGTTGGTACACATTACAGGGAATGGGGAATATAACACTGTATTAGAGCAACTAGGTATTGACGATGGTACTGGTTTGGGAGAATCATCGTTGATTTTGCCATATTTACATGATATGCCAAAGGCGCTAGCCGCTACGGATTTGGCTGTATTTAGATCTGGTGCTATCGGACTGGCTGAATTGGCAGTACGTGGTATTCCATCTATATTGGTGCCGTATCCTTATGCTGCAGAAGATCATCAAACGTATAATGCGCGCATTTTCGTACAAGAAGGGGCTGCGCATATGATTGTAGATAAGGTTTTGACGAGCCATGATTTAATTGGTGAAATCGAAATGTTTATGGCAAATCGTGAATTGTTGGCTCAAATGGGGGCTAGTGCGTTGCGTTTAGGTAAACCGAATGCAGCTCATGATATTGCTGAATTAGCGTTATCTATTGCGAAATAGTTAAGGAGAGTAATTATGTTAGAAGGTATCCATAAGATTCATCTCATCGGTATAGGTGGATCTGGTATGCGCGCTATTGCGAATATTTTAATTCAAAAAGGATATGAAGTATCTGGTTCTGATGTTAAAGAATCTGATGTAATTGAACGTTTTAGACAAATGGGGGCTACCGTTCATATCGGTCATAATGCTGATTATGTACAAGGTGTAGATGCTGTAGTTCGTTCCACAGCTATTCGTGAAGATAATCCGGAAATCGTAGCAGCAAAGGAACAAGGTATCGCTATTTTACATCGTTCTGACATTGTAAAAGCCGTATTGGATGTTACGAATGGTATTGCCGTAGCCGGTGCTCATGGTAAAACATCGACTACATCAATGATTGGTCAAATTCTCGTAGAAGGACAAATGGAACCAACTGTTATTATCGGTGGTGAAGTTGATTACCTCAAGGGGAGTAGTTGTTTAGGTAAGGGTGAATACTCTGTTGTTGAAGCCGATGAAAGTGATGGTTCGTTCTTAAAATTAAGACCTAAGACGATTGTTATTACTAATATAGAAGATGATCATATGGATCATTATAAGACGATGGAAAATCTATTGAATGCATTCTGTCAATTCGTTGAAACATTACCTGTTGATGGTAAAGCAGTTGTTTGCGGCGACAATGATAACATTCGTTATGTTATGAGCAAAGTGGAACGTCAATTTATCACATATGGTTTAGAAGAGTCTAATGATTATGTAGCAAAAAATATCCACTATGAAGATAGTTCTTTAGTTTACGATGTAGTTCGTAAAGGTGAAACATTGAGCAGAGTGTCCTTACGTGTGCCAGGTAATCATAATGTGCTAAATTCTTTAGCATCTTTTATTGTGGCCCACGAATGTTGTCACGTTCCGGTTCCATCCATTGTGAAAGCATTAGGTAAATTTATCGGCGCTAAACGTCGTTTTGAAACAAAGGGCCACGTAGCTGGTGTATGGGTAGTCGATGATTATGCTCATCATCCAACAGAAATCAAAGCAACTTTAAAAGCCGCTAAGGAATTAGAAAAACACCGTGTTATCTGTGTGTTCCAACCTCATCGCTATTCTCGTACATCCTTATTGAAAGACGAGTTTGCTACGGCTTTCACCAGTGCAGACGAAATTTATATGACAGATATATACAGCTCTGGAGAAGATCCAATTAGCGGCATTGATGGTCATACAATTCCGAATATTATTAGTGAAGTAACGCATCAACATGTAAATTATGTGGAAGATGTAAATGATTTGCCAGCAGTCCTTGCGAAGGTGGTACGACCAAATGATTTGGTTATTACTATGGGGGCAGGTTCGATTAATCAATATGGTCCAAAGTTATTAGCGTTATTGGAAGAAGGTTTACAATGAAAGATAAACATATCATCGTATTAATGGGTGGTCCATCTGCTGAGGCTGAAGTATCTCGTAGAACTGGCGCAGCCATCGCAGAGGCTTTGATTAGCAAGGGGTATCACGTTTCCACATTAGAACTAAATCCTCGTACTGTATTACAAGACATTGAAAACCTTAAGGGCGATGTTGTATTTAATGCGATTCACGGACGTTATGGTGAAGATGGTGCCTTGCAAGGTGCATTAGAAATGGCTGAAATTCCATATACTGGATCCGGTATCATGGCACATTCTGTAGGAATGAATAAAAAAGTAAGTAAAGATGTATTTAAAGGTGCTCACATTCCTACGGCTGAATCTATTTCTTACAATGGTAATTTACAGTCTAAAGAAGATATCATTAAAGATATTGAATCTAAATTCTCCTTGCCGGTTGTATTGAAACCAGCAACACAAGGTTCAAGTATTGGCGTTACCATTGTAAAAGAAGAAGATCAATTGGCTAAGGCTGTTACAGAGGCGCTTACCTATGACCCAATTCTTGTGGTGGAACAATATTTAAATGGTCGTGAATTTACCGTTTCTGTATTGGATGGTAAGGCATTGGCTATCATTGAAATTAGACCTCATTCTGGTGAATATGATTACGCTAGTAAATATACAGCAGGTGCTACTGATTATTTAGTACCGGCTCCAATCAGTGCAGATATGACAAAAGAAATGCAAGCTATTGGTGAGCTTGTGTATCGTGAAGTACAAGCGAGTGGGGCTATTCGCGTTGATGTCATGACTGATGATAAAGATAATATGTATGTATTGGAATACAATACTATTCCAGGTATGACGGCTACTTCTTTGGTGCCAAAGGCTGCTAAAGAGGTGGGCATAGATTTCCCTGAATTATGTGAAAAAATCTTATTAACAGCAGGTTATGGGAAGTTTTAAATGCTGTAGTATGTAAGGAGAGTAGTTATGGATGATTTTAAGCAACATCCACCCAACTCAAATCAGATAGATACGGAGCATCATAGACCCGACTTTCTTCATCCTGAGACTGAGCCAATCCACAAGGATGATGGAGATTCAATACATAACAGTGAGCGTGAATTAGCTCGTAAACGTAAACAAGAGAAAGCGGAGGTTAGAAATAAATTTCTAAAAATAGGTGGTGTTGTAGCCATAGTGTTGTTAGGCTTATTTAATCTACCTATTCCGCTTGGTTCTATTAAAGTTATTGGATCTGATAAGGTTACTGTACAGGATGTAGAGGTTGCTGGTGATATTGGGGAACCAGTCAATGTACTTCGTATCAATAGAGAAAACTTGCGACACCGATTATCAAAGGATCTTCGTATTGAAGACGCTCAAATTGGTTACGAATTGCCGTTAACAATGGTGGTCCGTGTAGTCGAGCGTAAGGCTATTGCTGTGATACCAGCTCAATTTGGGTATTTAACCTTGGATAAGAATGGGCAAGTGATTGCATCTGATAGTGTCATTGAAGACACGACGGTGCCTATGATTTCTGGTGTTAAGGGTGGTAATATACTGCTAGGTGATATGGTTACCGATAAGCCGATTGTACAGGCTCTTGATTATCTGCGTGCCTTAGATGATGATACATTTAAGCAAATTGCAGAAATTAATATTGGTGATCCTAATAATATGATGGCGTATACCGTATCAGGTATACAGATTCGACTAGGCGATGGCGAAGATTTGAAAAGCAAAGCCGATTTAACAGCGTCTATGCTAAAAGATTTACCTAAGAGTCAAGGTAATGTTCAATATATAGATGTTAATCCGTCATCTCCTTTCATTAAAACCGATAAGGTAACGGTGCAACCAAAATCTAATAAATCTAAGTCAGACACTAGCCAATCTGAGAAAAAAGATACATCAAAACAAAGTGCTAATGTATCAAAATCAAAACAAGATTAGTTATAAGCACAAAAAGGGTGGATGATGTTGTGAAACACGAACGATGGGCTATTGGTCTTGTCAGCTTTGTATTGGGATTCATGGTGATTACTCAGTACAAGATGACACAAGATAATATTCAAGAGAATATACGGCTACAACGAACTGGTGATTTGGTGGCTCAGTTAAAAGATGCAGAACATGAAAAGGATGCTTTACTAAAGCAAATTGAGCAATTAAAAGCCAGTGGTTCCGGTTCCAGTGCAGATGAAACATTACTTCGCAAAGCCGCATTGACTAATGTCAAAGGACCTGGTGTAACCGTTCTGATAGAAGATAGTACTAAACCAATTCAAGGGGGCGAAAATCCTAACCTATATGTAATTCATGATGAAGATATTTTACGTATCGTCAATGAATTACGAGCTGGTGGTGCTGAAGCATTGGCAATCAATGATCAACGTTTGATTGGTACATCTGAAATCCGTTGTTCAGGTCCTACGATTACCGTGAATGGTAAGGTGTATGGCGCTCCATTTACAGTTAAGGCCATAGGGGATCCTAAAACATTGAATTCAGCCCTCACTATGCGTGGAGGTATTGTAGACTCTTTAAAACATTGGGGCATTAAGGTGACCATAAAAGAGGAGCCATCCATTGCCATTCCGGCATTTACCGGTTCTTATAGAGAAGAGCATTTACAATCAAATGAGTTAGGAGGTAAAGAATGAATATTTATATCTTTGCTATCATTGGACTCATAGTAGGTGTTGTGGTAGGATGGTTTACACCATTACATATTCCAGCAAGCTATGCTAATTATACTTCTGTAGCTGTGCTAGCTGCATTAGATGCGGTATTTGGTGGCAGTCGTGCCGCATTAGAGAGACTATTTGATTTAAGTAATTTTATCAGTGGATTCTTCTCCAATGTAATACTTGCTGTTGTATTAGTATATATTGGCGACTTAATTGGGATTAATTTATACTACGTTGCCTTGATTGGTTTTGGGTTACGGGTTTTTATTAATTTAGCTGCTATTCGAAAGAACATTATGACTAAACGTTTCTAATTATCAAGATTCGATTATAGTTGTAGTGGAAAGTTTTTAAATTTTAGTGTAAAATAAATGTAATTGTTATAATTAACTCAGTATATAAATAGATGTATTCGTATTTATATTGACAGAAATAGATAACGATAAGAGGAGGAAGTTCGATGTCTGATTTTGCAAATATTAAAGTTATCGGTGTCGGTGGTGGCGGTAATAACGCTGTTAACCGCATGGTTGAAAGTGAACTAAATGGGGTTCAATTCTTATCCGTTAACACTGAAAGCCAAGTACTTGAATTGTCCAAGGCTGATGTAACTATTCAAATCGGTGAAAAAGTTACTAAAGGTCTTGGTGCTGGTGCTAACCCACAAATCGGTGAAGCAGCTGCTCAAGAAAGTCGCGAAGATATCATCAAAGCTCTTGAAGGTGCTGATATGGTATTCGTAACTGCTGGTATGGGTGGTGGTACAGGTACTGGTGCTGCTCCTGTAGTTGCTGAATGCGCTAAAGAAGTAGGTGCATTGACTGTAGGCGTTGTAACAAAACCTTTTGCATTTGAAGGTAAACGTCGTCGTGCTGCAGCAGAAAAAGGCATTGAATTCTTGACTCAAAAAGTTGATACAATTATCGTTATTCCTAATGACAAATTGTTACAAGTTGTAGATAAAAAATGCTCCTTGTCTGATGCATTTGGTAAAGCTGATGATGTTCTTCGCCAAGGTATCAAAGGCATTTCCGATTTGATCCAAATTCCTGGTTTAATCAACCTTGACTTTGCAGACGTTAAGACTATCATGACTGAACAAGGCGAAGCTTTGATGGGTATTGGTTTAGCTACTGGTGAAAACCGCGCTGCAGATGCTGCTAAGATGGCTATCAACAGCCCATTGTTGGAAACTTCCATCGATGGTGCTAAAGGCATCTTGCTTAATATTTCCGGTAGTGCAAACTTGAGCTTGTTCGAAATTAACGAAGCAGCTGAAATTATTTCTGATGCAGCAGATCCTGATGCAAATATCATCTTCGGTTCTGTTATTGATGAAAGCTTAGGCGATAGCGTTCAAGTTACAGTTGTTGCAACTGGTTTTAACTCCAGTACTAAGAATGTTCCAGAATTCGGTAAAACAACAACTGCTGCACGTCCAGCAACAAACACATCTGCTCCTACAAGCAGCATCCCTGATATCCCTGTATTCATGAAACGCTAATATTTAATATATATACTTATACAATATTAGAATAAAAGTAACTTATTAAGACACATATCTATGTGTGTATAGGAGGTACAAATGAAAAAATTAGTATTATTATCTTTAGCTGCAACAGTGATTACTGGCAGTGCATTCGCTGCATCCGTGCCTGTAACTAAAATCAGTGATAATTCCACAAAAATTCAAGCTGATTATGCGTTCAATCAACGCGTATCTAATAGCGGTGGCACTAACAATGATGGCTTTGGTGTATCTTTAGAACATGATTTAAGCAATAAATCTGCTCTTCAATACTCTTATAACAAAGTAAATGCTAAAAATGGCGATATTAAAGATCACCAATTGGCTTATGTTTACAAAGTACATCCAAATGTAAATATTTACGGTGCTGGTACAGCTATCCGTACACATGACACTGAGTTAGGTGTTCAAGCTGGTGTAATTGGTCACGTGCCTTTGACTGACAAAGTTAACGGCTTTGCTAAAGCTGGTTGGGGCAACGATATTAAACAATCCTATCAAGTAGGTGCTCAATATGAAGTTAAACCTAACATTGATTTGAATGTTTATTATGGTTATGACAAATATAGCGTAAACGATAATGACAAGACTTCCAAAGGCTTACATGCTGGTGTAGGTTATACATTCTAATCGTCATATATGCAATTGAAACCACTCATCTTTGATGGGTGGTTTTTTGTATTCACTCATGTATACAATATTTTTCATGAATACTCATTGTATAAATGCTTAACTTTAGGTATGATATTGATGTAATAGTTCTTTTTAGTTAGGATGGTGTATGCGATGACAAGTGTAGCAGCGAAACACGCAAGAGGAAAAAAATTAAAAGATGTAATCTTTGTAACTGCAGGACAGGCGGCGGAAGATACAAAATTAAATGGTCGTGAAAATGTAGTAAATGGTACTTTGGGTGCTATTTATGATGAAGAAGGTAATTTAGTATTCTTAAAAACTGTAAAAGAAGAATATTTAAATTTATCTGACACCGAACATATTGGATATGCCCCTATTGCAGGGATTCCACAATATTTGGAATGTGCTGAAAAAGAATGCTTTGGTGATTCTCGTCCTGACGGCTTTATTCGTAGCATCGCAACCACTGGTGGTACAGGCGGTATTCATCATTTGGTACATAACTATACTGAACCTGGTGATGAAGTATTAACTGCAGATTGGTACTGGGGTGCATATCGTATTATTTGTAGTGATAATGGACGTACACTTGTTACATACTCTTTATTTGATGAACATAATAACTTTAATCATGATGCATTCCAACATCGTGTTAAGGAATTAGCTGCTAAACAAACAAATGTTGTTATCTTATTTAATACACCAGGTAATAATCCTACAGGATATTCTGTAGAGGATAAGGACTGGGATTCTATTCTTAGTTTCTTGAAAGAATTAGTTGCTATTGGTCGCAATAACGTCATCATTGGTATCGATGTGGCTTATTTGGATTATTCTGGTGAAAAAGAAGAAGTCCGCGCATTCTTTAAAAAGATGGGGCACTTACCAAAGGAAATCCTAGTTTGTGTATGTTATAGCTTATCTAAGGGCTTTACAATGTATGGTCAACGCGTTGGCGCTATGATTGGTATTTCTTCTGATGAAGAAATCGCCGATGAATTCTTAGAAGTGAATAAATCGACTAGTCGTGCAACCTGGTCTAATATTTGTCGTCCAGCAATGCGCGCTATGGCGAATATCGTTTCTGACCCTGATAAATTTAAGGCTTATGAGGACGAACGTAATTGTTATTATCAATTGATTCGCGATCGTGCAGATATCTTTAAACAAGAGGCAGCACAAGTGGGCTTACCTATGTTGCCATATCGAGGTGGTTTCTTTATTACTATACCAACTGATTCTGGTACCGCTATTTGTGAAGAACTAAAAAAAGAACATATTTATTGCATTGCCTTAGGCAATGGTATTCGTATCGCTGCATGTGGTATTCCTAAATTCCAAATGAAGGGATTAGCTGGAAAAATCTATGATGCAATGAAACGATTAGGCAAATTATAAAGAAATGAATTTAAAAAGGCACTTCAATTTGAAGTGCCTTTTAGTGTTAGTGAATGTCCTTACGTTCTTTAATTTCTTTATCTGCCTCTAACGCTAAGTTTTCAAGCGCTTTTTTAGGTGCTGTTCGTTCACCTGTTTTAGGATCAACAAATTCAACGCGATCTAAGGTATCTGTGATTTGTCCTTTAATAAAGCCTAAATAGATGTTATATAGCTCTTTCTTTTCGGCTAATTCTTCAGGTGTTAGTTCTTGACCTGATTTTTTCTTAGCTGCTAGTTCATTTATACGTTTTAATGTATCGTTAATATTGGTCATAATTGCCTCCTGTATTCTATATTAGAATAACATAATTTATTATAACATAGAACTTAATGAATACGTATGGTAAGATATAAATTGTACGAGTTCGTACTTTCACAGGTGAGAAAGGAGTTTATCGTGCGTGTTACGAAAGCAATTAAGGCAGAACAATTAGCATTATTAGAAGAGCATTATTTTGATGCTAAACCTGCTCTTAAATACACAAATGAATTTGAATTATTAGTCGCTGTTGTGTTATCTGCACAGTGCACAGATGAGAGGGTTAACATTGTTACAAAACGATTGTTCCCTGCATTAAATCATCCGGCTAAGATGCTAGAGGTTGGTGTTACAAAACTAGAAGCTCTTATCAAGGATTGTGGTTTGTATAAATCAAAGGCGAAGAATTTGATTGCCACTTGTCATATATTGGTAGAACAATATCATGGAGAAGTGCCACGTGAATTTGATCAGCTCGTTGAATTACCCGGTGTAGGTCGAAAAACGGCAAACGTTGTGGTATCCGTATTATTCGGAACACCAGCTATTGCGGTGGATACACATGTATTCCGTGTAGCAAACCGATTGAAATTAGGTATTGCAAAGACGCCAGAAGAAATGGAACAAAAATTGCAAAAGGCTATACCAAAAGAGAAGTGGTCTGCAGCTCATCATTGGCTGATTTATCATGGACGACGTGTTTGTAAAGCTCGTAAGCCTCTATGTGAAACTTGTTTTTTACATCATCTTTGTCCGTCAGCAGGAAAGGTTTAATATGAAAAAGAATAATGAAGAACTAATTGCCCTTTGTGCTCAATATGGCATAGAAGGTATTGATATCGTCAACGAATTAATGCGTTTTAAAGTATTAGATCAATTGCTTTCTAGCAATGCGAATTCTCGTGAATGGGGTGTTACACCAGAGGACTTATATGGATTAGCTGAGAAATCTACGGTGGAATCCTTTGGACCTATTCCATATGATGTAAATACCTTTCGTGCATTGTACGGCCCTTCATTTACGGTAGAACTCTTTGATTTTATTAGTGATACTGGAATTCTAGATGGTCTTGATGTAGGAACTATATGGGAAACGCCTGTTCGTGAAAGTATAGAAAGTCATAGTAAAACTGGAGAGCTCGTCTTATATGCGTATGTAGAAGAATACGCTGGCATGATAGAAGAAATTTTACAATCTTATGAGGATAAAAAGGTTGTCCTCTATACAGCATCTCCCGTATGTTATAGCATTATCTCTCGATTGTATCCAATGGCTCAGATTATTAATCAATGGCCTCATCGTAGCTATTTTGACCATATCTTTACAGGTACGGTTGGTATGTTCCAATCCTCTGAAGATATTGTAGAAGAGGTAGCTAATGGTTTGCATAATTTAGTTCCAGAAGGGACGGCTCAATTGTTCTTACCAGCAACGATGGCACAAAATCAATTGGGATTGAATAATATGGCATTACAATTCTTTTTGAACCAAAAACGTGTAGAATCTATTCGTGAATGGACTCCCCTTGGGGCTTATGAAATCATTTATGGTAAATATGATGTTAAAAAGATGCGTGTAGGCCTTCGTGAACGAGTTGGTGATGACTGGAAAGCTATTAATTATATTCCATTGCCTCATGGCGTCTTTGCTCAATTACCGGTATTTACTGTATTAAACTACGGTTTGTCTTTACGTTCTATTTTATTGCCTGGCGGTCAAACTGATGTAGCTTTAGGTCAGGATGGCATTTATTGTATAGATAGTCGTGTTTCAGAACTAGGACGTGCGGCACTTCGTGAAAATGGAGCATATTACTTAGCTTTTACCCGCTATAGTGACCATGTAGAGGTATCTATGGGTACAGAAGCACCTAGTACGGGTGTATATTGGATGTTCCCTGATGTAGAATTGGCATATATGTGGTATACATATTTCTCTAGTACAATTGGGCAAACCTTAATGCAAGAGATTTCTATGCTCGTTCAAACAGAAGAATCCTTCGGCTATATGCTTAGCAGTGTACGTCGCCGTGTACTCGATGTAAATGATGAATCGCTACTAGTTAATGCGGCCAAAAATATTGATGAAGCGTATAAAGAGACTATCAAATCTGCACGAGCATCATGGCAAGAAAATATGAATTCTTTGGGTGCTGACGTAATGCCTCCGACGATATCCATCGATATTGAAGACTACAGTGACTATAAAAAATAATTGTCAATATAGGTAATTTGGTTTACAATATATCGTATCGATTTAGAACTACATAATTTGACACATAGTGTACACTGTAATTAGGTGAGGAGGGAGGTAACAATGGCTGTTATTAATTTCGAAATTTTCAAAGTTATCGGCACATTATCAGAAGATAAAGATGGCTGGAAAAAACAACTTACATGCACAAGCTGGGGGAAATATAATCCTAAATTTGATCTTCGTGCTTGGGATAGCGAATATACAAGTATGAAAAAAGGGATTACTCTTTCCTTGGAAGAATTGATTGCATTACGCGATCTTTTGAATGAAAGTGATTTAGAAACTATCTTAGCGGAAGCAATTGAAGAAAAACAGGCTTCTAAAGAGTAGTTTCTTGATTTGTACGCATTATCGTGCTATAATCTATAAGAATAATATTGATTGCTGGAAAGAGGTGTATAGAATGAAACAAGGTATTCATCCAGACTATAAAGAAGCTACAGTTACTTGCGGTTGTGGTAACACATTCAAAACTGGCTCTGTAAAAGAAGACCTTCGTGTAGACGTTTGCTCCAAATGCCATCCGTTCTTCACTGGTCAACAACGTGCGGCTCAAGCTCGTGGTCGTATCGAACAATTTAACAAACGTTACGGTAAATAATAGTTTATGTAGCGAAACAACTATTGGCAGGGCTTTGGGCTCTGCCTCTATTTGTTTATGAAAGGAAATCCTTTGGCAAAAGAACGTATTAAGAAGTTCGTTGGTGGACAAGCTGTCATTGAAGGCGTCATGATGCGTGGCCCAGGATATACGGCGACAGCTGTACGTGAGCCTTCCGGTTCTATCGTGGTGCAAAAGGAAGCTACCACGTCCATTCAAGAGCGATATCCTATATTAAAGAAACCTTTTTTGCGAGGCTGTATAGCCTTATATGAATCTCTTGTTATCGGTATGAAGGCCTTGTCCTTTTCTGCGAAAGCAGCTGGTGATGAAGAGGAAGAAATGTCGAATAGTGAAATTGCCATTACCATGGTATTTTCCACACTATTTGCAATCGCTTTATTTGTAGCCCTTCCTACATTTGTAGTTAAATTTATTCCTGGTATTCAAGATAATCACTTTATTTTGAACCTGGTTGAAGGTGCTATTCGATTGGCTTTGTTTTTGCTCTATATATGGGGTATTGGTCAAACTAAGGATATACAACGTGTATTCCAATACCATGGAGCAGAGCATAAAACCATTCATGCTTATGAAAATGATCTACCTTTGACCGTAGAAAATGTGCGTGCTCAATCTCGTTTACATCCGAGATGCGGGACTAATTTTCTACTCATTGTAATGGTAGTTAGTATATTTGTATTTGCCTTTTTAGGTTGGCCTAATTTGCTAGAGCGCATTGTGTCACGTGTTTTACTGATGCCCGTCGTAGCAGGTATTGCCTATGAATTTATTCGTTTTGCAGGACGTAGTGAAAGCTCCTTTGTAAAATCTCTCGTTAAACCGGGCTTGGCGTTGCAATATATGACGACCCGTGAACCTGAAGCAGATCAAATCGAAGTGGCTATTCGTGCTCTAGAAGAGGTGCGTCCTCCAGAAGAAGATGCTTATGAAGATGAAACATATTAAGATTGAGGTTATATATGTTAGTAGATAAATTACAAGTTATTGAAGATAAATTTATGGATCTAGAGCAACGCATCAGTGACCCTGAAGTCATTGCGCGTCAAGATGAATGGCGTAAACTAACACGTCAACATGCCCAATTATCTGAAACTGTAGAAGCTTTTAGAGAATATAAAAAGGTGTTAGCTGGTATTGATGAAGCCATGGAAGTCATTGAAGACAAAACGATGGATGAAGAATTCCGTGAAATGGCTCAAGAAGAATTGAAAGAATTAAAACCTCAAAAAGAGGAATTAGAAGAAAAATTACAAATTCTTTTATTACCAAAAGACCCTAACGATGATAAAAATATTATCATCGAAATTCGCGGTGGCGCTGGTGGTGATGAAGCGGCATTGTTTGCAGGCGACTTATTCCGTATGTATACAAAATATGCTGAAAGCCAAGGGTGGCGTTGTGAAATTATCGATGCTAATGAACCTGAACTAGGCGGTTTTAAAGAGGTTGTATTCTCTGTAGATGGTGAGAATGTATATTCCAAGATGAAATTTGAATCTGGTGTACATCGTGTACAACGGGTTCCAGCTACAGAAACACAAGGCCGTGTACATACATCTACGGTTACTGTGGCAGTACTTCCTGAAATGGAAGATGTTGATATTGAAATCAATGATAAGGATTTGAAAATCGATACATATCGCGCCAGTGGTGCCGGTGGTCAGCATATTAATAAAACAGAATCTGCTGTCCGTATTACCCACTTACCAACAGGTATTGTCGTAGCTTGTCAGGATCAACGTTCTCAGCTACAAAACAGAGAAAAAGCGATGCGCGTATTGCGTGCAAAATTGCAAGATAAGGCTGAACAAGAGGCTACAGCTAGCATGGCTGCAGACCGCAAAAGCCAAGTTGGTACAGGTGATCGTAGTGAACGTATTCGTACCTATAACTACCCACAAGGCCGCGTAACAGATCATCGTATCAATTTAACATTGTATAAATTGGATGCCATTTTAAATGGTGATCTCGATGAAATTATTCAAGCCTTAAATGCCGCTGATCAAGCAGCTAAAATGCAGGAGGCTAATACAAATGTATAAGGAGATTTGGACGATTGGTCGTATTCTCCAGTGGACAGAGCAGTACTTTCAAAGCAAGGGGATGGATACACCTCGTCTTGATGGGGAAGTACTGCTTTCTCACGTTTTAGGGAAGAATCGTATATATCTATATACGAATTATGATCAACCATTAGAGCAAGAAGAACTGGATCGATTTAGACCGCTTGTCATTGAACGGGCTAAAGGACATTCTGTAGCATCTTTAACGGGAACAAAAGACTTTATGGGATTGACATTTGCTGTAAATGATAAGGTCCTCATTCCTCGTCCCGATACAGAAACATTAGTAGAATATGTATTAAGTTCCTATCATCAACAAGACTCTATTCGAATCCTTGATATGTGTACGGGCCCTGGTACTATTTTACTAAGCCTCTTGCATTATCTGCCTACAGCTACGGGGATGGGCCTTGATATTTCTCGTGATGCACTTGAAATAGCCACAAAGAATCAAGAAGCATTTAAGCTAGAGAATCGTAGCGAATTTCACGAATCGGATATGTTTTCTTATTTAGAACATCATAATGAGTTGTTTGATGTGATTGTATCTAATCCGCCGTATATTCGATTAGAGGATAAGAAAATCCTGTCTCCTGATGTACTTAATGAGCCTCATATTGCATTATTTGGTGGTGAAGATGGACTTGATTTCTATCGTCAGTTAGCTATGGAGTGCGTAAAATATCTTAAACCGTATGGACTTGTGGCCTTTGAGGTAGGATATGATCAGGCTAAAGATGTAAAATTTTTACTGGAGGCTGTTGGGTCCTATGTAGATATATCTTTTGCAGCAGATTTAGCGGGCATTAATCGAGTTGTGACGGCTCGCGTGAAGGGGTGAGAATGTGGAGACTAAAATCATTACCGAACTTACAAGAGATAATCTTCAATTAGTTGCACATGCGTTGCGTCATGGTGATGTTGTAGCAATTCCTACGGAAACTGTATATGGTCTTGGTGCTAATGGCCTCGATGCAGATGCAATGGATAAAATTTATGCTGCTAAAGGTCGTCCATCAGATAACCCATTGATATTACATGTACCCAATGCGGAAAGTATTAAACCGCTTGTGAAAGAAATACCTAAAACAGCAAAGGCCTTGATTGAGGCTTTTTGGCCGGGTCCTTTAACAATTACATTGCCTAAATCAGATCTCGTGCCTGACCGTGCAACTGGTGGTTTAAATCGCGTGGCATTACGTTGTCCAGACCACGCTGTATGCCGTAACATATTAGAATTGGCCGGTGTGCCCATCGCGGCGCCTAGTGCTAATATTTCAGGCCGTCCAAGCCCGACTACGGCACAATCCGTTTATGATGATATGAATGGACGTATCCCGTATATTGTGGATGCTGGAATCTGTACGATTGGTGTGGAATCAACGGTTGTAGAGGTTCGAGATGATGGAGTGACCATCTTACGGCCCGGTGGTATCACAAAAGAAATGTTAGAACAAGTTGTAGATAATGTGTCTTATGATCCGTTTTTGTCGTCTCAAAATGAAGCGCCAAAGGCTCCGGGGATGAAGTATAAGCATTATGCTCCAGATGCACCTATGCGTGCATTTATAGGTAATCCCAAGGATGTGGCGGAAGCTTTCAGTAATGTGATTCGTGAACAGGACACTAAGCGTGGTGCATTCTTGGTTAGTCAAGAAACATATGATTTGTTAAAAGATAGTGTACACGGTGAATTTCATGTATATGGACATAGTGGTGATGCGGTTGCCTTAGCTCACGATTTTTATAAGACATTACATCATTTTAATGAATGTGATGTAGACTATATTTTAGCAGAAGGTGTTGTGAATACAGGCCTCGGCGTAGCGGTTATGAATCGCATGGAAAAGGCGTGTGCCGGTCATATTATCTATTTATAAGCAATTAGGTAATATTTATTATGTCCATTCATAATAGAAAAATGTCTTTACATATTGGATGTATTTGCTATAATGTATAAATAGCCACAGAAATTGTGGCGGTAAGGATGTCATTATGAATATTTTGTATGTATGTACTGGTAATACCTGTCGTAGCCCAATGGCAGAAGGTATTACGCGGACCTTGGCAACAGAGCTTGGTCTAGATGTGAATGTAGTTTCTGCTGGATTATTTGCTGCTTATGGTGCCAAGCCTACAGAAGAAGCTGTGATTGCGATTCAATCTATTGCCGATATTTCTGGCCATGAATCAAGACCTCTTACAATGGAGCTTGTCAATTCAGCGGATTTGATTATTGGTATGACACAAGATCATAAATCTGTGTTACTACGTCAATTTCCTTTTGAAGTAGCTAAAATTCAAACCCTTTCTGAATGGGGGCATGGTGCAGGAGATGTGGTAGATCCTTTCGGTTCAAATCAAGACGTGTATAATCAATGTGCTGAGCAAATTTATAATTTGGTGAAAGCTGGATTAGTAGCATCAAAAGAATAGGAGATAGAGCTATGAAAATTGCTATTGGTTGTGATCATGGTGGATTACATTTAAAACAAGAAATTAAGGAATTATTGTCTACATTAGGCCATGAAGTGGAAGATTTTGGTACACATAGTACAGAATCTTGTGATTATCCGGATATTGCCGAACCAGTAGCACATGCCGTTGTAGATGGTGCAGCAGATCGAGGCATCTTAATCTGTGGTACAGGCATTGGGATTGGTATTGCAGCCAACAAAATTGCAGGTGTACGTGCAGCGCTTTGTCACGATACATTTTCCGCACATGCGAGTCGCGAACATAATAATGCCAATATTCTTACGATGGGGGAACGCGTTATTGGACCGGGCCTTGCAAAGGATATTGTTACGATTTGGCTTAATACAGAATTTGAAGGCGGACGTCACGCGCGTCGCGTAGAAAAAATTTCTGCTCTTGAAAAATAATACATCTTTATTCAATTAGTTATCACATTATATTTACATATGTTTCAAGGAGGATTCCCATGAGTTTCTTAGCAAAACAAGACCCTAATGTTAAAGCAGTTATCGATCAAGAATTAATGCGTCAACGCGATAAATTAGAAATGATCGCTTCTGAAAATATCGTATCCCAAGCCGTTATGGAAGCTCAAGGTAGTGTATTGACTAACAAATACGCTGAAGGCTATCCTGGCAAACGTTATTATGGTGGTTGCGAACATGTGGACGTAGTAGAAACATTGGCTATTGAACGCGCTAAACGTTTATTTGGTGCAGAACATGCAAATGTACAACCACATTCTGGGTCTCAAGCTAACTTTGCTGTATATTTTGCTATGTTAAAACCTGGTGACACTATTGTTGGTATGAACTTGTCCCATGGTGGTCACTTAACACATGGTTCTCCTGTAAACGTATCTGGCACATATTTCAATGTTGTTCCTTACGGTGTTAATGCAGAAACTCAACAAATCGACTATGATGAATTCCGCAAAATCGTATTAGAAGCAAAACCTAAATTGATCATTGCTGGGGGCAGTGCATATAGCCGTCAAATCGACTTCAAGAAAATGGCTGATGTAGCTCATGAAGTAGGCGCGATTTTCATGGTAGATATGGCTCACTTTGCTGGCCTTGTAGCTGCTGGTTTACATCCAAATCCAGTAGAATATGCAGATATCGTTACAACTACAACACATAAAACATTGCGTGGCCCTCGTGGCGGTATGATTTTGTGCAAAGAAGAATATGCAAAAGCTATTGATAAAGCTGTATTCCCTGGTATCCAAGGTGGTCCTTTGATGCATGTTATTGCTGCAAAAGCTGTTGCATTAGGTGAAGCATTACAACCAGAATTTAAAGTATACGCTGAACAAGTTATTAAAAATGCAAAAGTATTGGCTGCTGAATTGATAGCTAAAGGTTTGACTATCGTTTCTGGTGGTACAGATACACATGTTATGCTTGTAGATGTGCGCAATACAGGTTTGACTGGTAAAGAAGCAGAACATCTTCTCGATGAAATCGGTATCACAGCTAATAAAAATACAATTCCATTCGATCCAGCTAGCCCATTTGTAACTAGTGGTGTTCGTTTAGGTACACCTGCATTGACAACACGTGGTCTTAAAGAAGACGATATGAAAGAAATTGCAGATATTATTGCTACAGTACTTCAAAACCCAGAAGATACAGCAAAACATCAAGATGCTGCAAAACGCGTAGCTGCATTATGTGAAAAATATCCTTTATATCCTAACTTATAATTTATAGGTATTGGTATAGTAAGAACCCAAAAGGGTGAGTAAGAGTTTTTCTTGCTCACCCTTTTTATGTTGTAGTGGTCATATTTATATGGCAGGATTTGTAAATATGTGATAGAGTATGTATGAATAGTAAAAGGCCGAAATAATGATTTCGGATTCGGATTGTTTTTATAGGGGGCATAATCATGAACGTTAATGTTATGACACATCCATTGATTCATCATAAGGTTACATTGATGCGTGATGTACAAACAGGTTCAAAAGATTTCCGCGAATTATTAGATGAAATTACATTGTTGATGGGCTATGAAATTACACGTAATTTGCCATTAGAAGATGTAGAAGTGCAAACACCATTGACTAAGATGACAGGTAAACGCATTGCCGGTAAAAAATTAGGTATTATTCCAATTTTGCGTGCTGGTCTTGGCATGGTAAATGGTATGCTTAGCTTGATTCCAACAGCTAAGGTTGGTCATGTCGGTTTATATCGTGATCCAGAAACATTAAAACCAGTAGAATATTATTGCAAATTACCTAGTGACGTAGGCGAACGCGATTTCATCGTTACAGATCCAATGTTAGCTACTGGTGGTAGTGCATCTGCAGCGATTACGTTATTGAAAGAAAAAGGTGCAAAGAGTATTAAATTGATGTGCCTTGTAGCAGCTCCTGAAGGTGTAGAAGTTGTTAATAAGGAACATCCTGATGTACCTATTTATGTAGCCGCTCTTGATGAAACATTGAATGAACATGGCTATATCTTGCCTGGTTTAGGTGATGCAGGGGACCGTATTTTCGGTACAAAATAATCACGACATATATCTATAAATACGATGTAAAAGACGCCCGAAAGGGCGTTTTTTACTTGAATAAAGTTGTAATAAGGTATAAAATAATTGTGTAGAAGTATTTTTTTATTCTAGGTGGGACTAATTTTGTTTGTCCGGGACGAATATCGTTATCCTTATCAAAGGGTAAAGGAGGAACCCTATGAATGAGTTGTTAATGGTATGCGAGCGTATAGCACCGGAATTAATGACCGTCTTAAAGGATCGCTACAAGTTATTAAGTCATCTAGCCTATGAAGAACCTCTCGGCCGTAGGAGTTTAGCACTAGCTACGGATATATCAGAACGTGCAGTACGATCTCATGTTGATGCATTACGTGGTAACGGATTAGTTGAAATCTCTAAACCTGGTATCTATCTAAGTGCTGAAGGACGAGAACTAGTTCCCAAATTAAGGAGTATTCTTTATGAATATGAGCGTGTTGGCGAATTAGAGCAACGGTTGAAAGCGGCATTACATATTGATGATGTTATTATCACACCAAGTGAAGGATCATTAATGTTAAAACGCTTAGGTTTTACTGCTGCGAAAGTGGTTCAACGTATGGTAACCGATGAGTCTGTTATAGCCGTTAGTGGCGGTAGTACCATGGCGGCAATGGCTGATGAAATGCCTAGTAGTGTGTTGCATCCCGTGGTTGTACCAGCCCGTGGTGGTGTTGGTGAAGTCGTCGAATATCAAGCGAATGTAATCGCCTCTGTTTTAGCAGAACGTTGGCATGGCTCGTATAAGATGCTTCATTTACCAGATGGGCTATCTAAAGATTCCCTAGATATGCTTGTAACATTAGAACCACAAATCAAGGAGATTAGCGAATTAATCCATAGAACTGATATATTAGTTTTTGGTATTGGTCAAGCACTCCATATGGCCGATGTACGACATATACCGGAGGATGTGCGCCGTCAACTCGTTGATGGCGATGCCGTAGGTGAAGCATTAGGTCAGTATTGCTCTATGGATGGTTCTATCGTCTATGCGACGAATAACATAGGGCTTTCATTAAGGGATATAGTGAATATACCGCATGTCGTAGCTGTAGCAGGTGGCTTTGATAAAGCTGGTGCTATTATTAGCGTTATGAGGTCTTGTAAAAAGGGAATCCTCATAATAGATGACCAAGCAGCAGAAGGTATGCGCCAATTACTAAATATTCCTGCGTTATAATTTAGTTTATTATTTTTAGTATTATATAGTTCTTTTGAGGAGGACAAAACAATGGCAGTTAAAGTTGGTATTAATGGTTTCGGTCGTATTGGTAAATGTGTAGTACGTGCGGCAATTAATAATCCAGATGTTGAAGTAGTAGCTATTAATGCGACTGGTGATAATGAGGGTACTGCATTATTGTTAAAATACGATTCCGTACATGGCACAATCCCTAATGAAGTAACATTTGACGATGAAAATATTTATGTAGATGGCAAAAAAATCCGCGTATTCCATGACCGTGATGCTTCTAAATTGCCTTGGTCTGAAGAAGGCGTAGAAATCGTTATGGAATGTACTGGTAAATACCGCGATGCAGAAGAAGCAAAGGTTCATTTGAATCAACCTACTGTTAAGAAAGTATTGATTTCTGCACCTGGTAAAAATGAAGACTTAACAATGGTTATGGGCGTTAACCAAGATATGTACGATCCTGCAAAACATCACATTATCTCTAATGCATCTTGTACAACTAACTGCTTGGCTCCATTTGCTAAAGTATTATGTGATGAATTTGGTATCAAACGTGGTATGATGACTACAATTCATTCTTATACAAATGACCAAAAAATTCTTGATGCACGTCATAAAGACCCACGCCGTGCTCGTGCAGCAGCTATGTCTATCATTCCTACAACAACTGGTGCAGCAAAGGCTGTTGCTAAAGTATTGCCTCAATTAAAAGGTAAATTAGATGGTTTTGCATTGCGCGTTCCTACACCAGATGTATCCGCTACAGATCTTGTTTGCGAACTTGAAAAACCTGCTACAAAAGAAGAAATCAACGAAGCATTCCGCAAAGCAGCAGCTGGTGAATTAAAAGGTATTCTTGGTGTATCCGATGTGCCATTGGTATCCTGTGACTTTAGTTCTGATCCTCGTAGTTCCATTGTTGATGCTGATTTGACAATGGTTATGGATGGTAACATGGTGAAAGTTGTTTCTTGGTACGATAACGAATGGGGCTATTCTGAACGCCTTATCGATATGGCAGCTTTCGTAGCTAGTAAAGGTCTATAATGGGAGGAAATTCTAGGATGAAATTAACCATTTTAGATATGAATGTAGATAATAAACGCGTTTTTGTACGCGTAGATTTCAATGTGCCTATGAAGGATGGTGTCATCACTGATGACACTCGCATTCGTGGTGCACTAGATACAATCAAATATTTAATCGACCACAATGCTAAGGTAATTCTTGCATCTCACTTTGGTCGTCCAAAGGGTGAACGTAAACCGGATATGACATTGGCTCCTTGTGCTAAACGTTTATCTGAGCTTATCAACAAACCAGTTGCGTTTGTCGATGATTGTGTTGGTCCTAAGGTTGAGGCAGCTGTTGAAGCATTACAACCTGGCGATGTGTTGATGCTTGAAAACTTGCGTTACCATAACGAAGAAACTAAAAACGATCCTGAGTTTGCTAAACAATTAGCCTCTCTTGCTGATGTAGCTATCAATGATGCATTTGGTGTATCTCATCGTAATGCAGCATCTGTAGTTGGCATTGCTGATTACATCCCTATGGGTGCAGGTTTCTTACTTAAAAAAGAAATTGATGCACTAAGTGCAGCTGTAGTACATCCAAAAACACCTATGGCTGCCATTATCGGTGGTGCTAAGGTAACAGATAAGATTTCTGTTATTTCCAATCTTTTACCTAAGGTAGATGTTATGATTATCGGCGGCGGTATGGCGAATGCTTTCATTAAGGCTCAAGGCTGTAACATCGGTAGTTCCTTATATGAAGATGGTCAAGATGCTATCGCTACAGATTTAGTTATGGAGGCACGCGTTGCAGGTGCTAGATTATTGACACCTATCGATGCTGTAGTAGCAGATGCTTTCAGCAATGATGCGAACACAAAAATCGTGGATGTCGATAACATCGAAGATGGCTGGATGATTTTGGATATCGGTCCTAAAACACGTGACTTATATACAGAAGCATTGGCTAATATGAAAACTATTATTTGGAATGGCCCAATGGGCGTATTTGAAATGGATAATTTTGCAGCTGGTACGAATGCAGTAGCTAAAGCCGTTGCAGAATCTGATGCTATGACTATCGTTGGTGGTGGTGATTCTGTAGCTGCTATTGAAAAAAGCGGCTTAGCAGATAAAATTAGCCATATTTCGACTGGTGGCGGTGCATCCCTTGAATTATTGGAAGGTAAGGTTTTGCCAGGTATTGCTGCTTTAACAGAGGCCTAATATGAGAAAACAAATTATTGCAGGAAACTGGAAGATGAACGGAACCATTGCATCTGGTTCTATCTTGATTGAAGCATTTACTAGTTTTCTAGGTGATAAAAACTTGGACTGTGAAGTAGTAGTTTGTCCACCCTTTACTGCGCTTGAGAGAGCTGTGTCCTTAACACGAGATACACAGGTTGGCGTAGGGGCTCAAAATATGGATTATCATGATGCTGGTGCATTTACTGGCGAAGTTTCTCCGTTGATGTTAATGGAACTCGGTGTGTCCTATGTCATTATTGGCCATTCCGAACGCCGTGAGTACTATGGTGAAACAGATGCTATGGTTAATGAAAAGATTAAGAGTGCATTTCATCATAATTTGCAACCTATTGTCTGTGTTGGTGAAAGCCTTGCTCAGAGAGAGGCAAATGAAACGATTTCTTTCATTCACGGACAATTACAATGTGCATTACAAGATATTCCAGCGGATCAAGTGGAACAATTGATTATCGCTTATGAACCAATTTGGGCTATTGGTACGGGCAAGACTGCGACTGCTGATCAAGCAGAGGAAGTATGTAAATCCATACGTGATTATATAGCGGAACTATATACCTCTGCTGTAGCTGAATCAGTTCGAATTCAATATGGTGGTAGTGTAAAGGCTAATAATGCGCGTGAAATTTTAAGTGAGCCTAATATTGATGGGGCCCTCGTTGGAGGCGCTTCGTTAATCGTGGATGAATTTAATGAAATCATCATGGCGGCTCAAGACGTAAGTAAATAACATACTAGAGGTATAAATATGGCAAAATTACAGGCACCCGTAATGCTAGTCATCCTAGATGGCTTTGGTATGGGGGACCAAACAGATACGACGAATGCCGTAGTACAAGCAAAACCAAGTTATTTTAATTATTTGTGGGATACGTATCCTCATACAACATTACAAGCTTCAGGTCTTGCAGTCGGTTTGCCAGAAGGGCAAATGGGTAATTCAGAAGTTGGACATCTCAACCTTGGTTCCGGCCGTATTGTATATCAAGACTTAACGCGTATTACGAAGGATGTAGAGAGTGGCGAGTTTTTTCAAAAGCCTGTAATACAAGAGTTATACAAGCATGCTAAGCATGGTAAATTACAAATTATTGGCCTTGTATCTGATGGCAATGTACATTGTTCTTTAGAGCATATTAAGGCCGTAATTGCTGGTGCTAAACATGAAGGCATTAAAGAGGTATATGTGCATGCGCTTCTCGATGGACGCGATGTGCCACCACAATCAGCATTAACCTATCTTAAGGACTTAGAATCCTTTATGTCCGATATAAACTGTGGGAAAATTGCTACTGTAAGTGGCCGTTACTATGGGATGGATCGCGATAACCGGTGGGACCGTGAGGAATTAGCCTATAATGCTATTGTCAATGGTGTTGGTAATAAGGCTAATTCTGCGTGTGACGCAGTTACACAATCCTATAATGATGGTGCTAATGATGAATTTGTAGTGCCTACAGTTATCGAGCCAGAAGGTATGATTTCTGATGGAGATGCCGTAATCTTCTGTAACTTTAGACCTGATAGAGCTCGTGAATTGACGAAGGCTTTAATATTACCTGATTTTGAAGGTTTTAAACGAGAACCTATATCTATCTTTATGGCGACAATGACTAAGTATGAGGATGGATTGCCTGTTCATATTGTCTATGAAAAGGATACGTTGCATCATACATTAGGTGAAGTCCTTGCTAAGGGTGGCTATCGTCAATTACGTATTGCTGAAACAGAGAAGTACGCACATGTAACATATTTCTTTAATGGCGGTAATGAGGTTCCCTTTGAAGGTGAAGACCGTATTCTTGTGCCTTCTCCAGCAGTGGCAACCTACGATTTACAACCTGAAATGAGTGCTCCTGAGGTGACAGCTAAGGTAGTTGATGCCATTCATAGTGGTCAATACGATATGATTATCCTAAATTACGCAAATCCAGATATGGTAGGGCATACAGGAGATTTTAAAGCTGCCGTGAAAGCAATTCAAACTGTGGATGCAGGATTAGAACGTATTGCGAAGGCTATATTAGAGGTTGGAGGACAGCTTTTAGTTACCGCCGATCATGGTAATGCAGAGCAAATGGTCAATCATGAGACTGGAAAACCTCATACAGCCCATACAACGAATGTTGTGCCATTGATTTTAGTGGAAGCTCAGGATATACATAAACAACTTAAATCAGGTAAATTATGTGATATTGCACCGACAATGTTAGCGTTGGCTCATATTGATAAGCCAAGTAATATGACCGGTGAAAGTTTGTTATTAGATTAATTTAGTATATAAATAAGAGGTAGTATTATGGCAGTAATTGAACAAGTCGTAGCTCGTGAAATTTTGGATTCTCGTGGTAATCCTACAGTAGAAGTAGAAGTATGTTTGGAAGATGGTACAATTGCAACAGCTGCAGTTCCTTCTGGTGCATCTACGGGGATGTTTGAAGCAGTAGAACTTCGCGATGGCGATAAAAAACGCTATGGTGGCAAAGGTGTTTTACAAGCTGTAGACAATGTAAATGCTAAAATTGGCCCAGCTATTATCGGCTATGATGCGACTGAACAAGTGGCGATTGATAATTTAATGCTTAAACTTGATGGCACAGATAACAAAGCTAACTTGGGGGCCAATGCAATTTTAGGTGTATCTATGGCTGTAGCACGAGCTGCTGCTGAATCTTTAGATTTGCCTTTGTTCTTGTATCTAGGTGGTTTTAATGCTAAAGAACTTCCTGTTCCTATGATGAACATTCTAAATGGTGGTGCTCATGCTGATAATAATGTAGACCTTCAAGAGTTTATGATTATGCCAGTAGGGGCCAAAACATTTAGCGATGCATTGCGTAGCTGTGCAGAAGTATATCATACATTGAAATCCGTGCTTCACGATAAAGGTCTCAGCACTGCTGTAGGCGATGAAGGCGGTTTTGCACCAAACTTGGCATCTAATGAAGAAGCGTTAGAAGTAATCTGCGAAGCTATTCAACGTGCCGGTTATGAACTTGGTACAGATTTTAAATTAGCTCTCGATGTGGCTTCCAGTGAAATCTATAAAGATGGTAAATATCATCTAGAAGGCGAAGGCAAAGTATTGAGCGCTAGCGAAATGGTTGACTTCTATGAATACTTAGTCGATAAATATCCTATCATATCTATCGAAGATGGCCTTGCTGAAGAAGATTGGGATGGTTGGAAAGTATTAACCGAACGCCTTGGTAAGCGCGTTCAACTTGTAGGTGATGATTTATTCGTTACTAATACAAAACGCCTTGAAAAGGGTATCGACCTTGGCGTAGCTAATTCCATTCTTGTAAAAGTAAATCAAATTGGCACATTAACAGAAGCCTTTGACGCTATGGAAACAGCAAAACGCGCTGGTTACACATGCGTAGTATCTCATCGCTCAGGCGAAACAGAAGATACATTTATTGCAGATATTGCAGTGGCTGTTAATGCGGGCCAAATTAAAACAGGTGCTCCTGCTCGTTCTGAACGTGTTGCTAAATATAATCAATTGCTTCGCATCGAAGAAATGTTATATGAAACTGCACAATATAAAGGCGATGCAGTATTCTATAATTTGAAAAAATAGAATAATACATTTTATTTTAGAATCACATACTAGATAAGAGACTCTTTTGAGTAGTGAAAACTCAAGAGAGTCTCTTTTTTTGTTGTTTTTTTGCGTACCTGTACACGCATTGTGGATTTTTTAGAAATAAAGAGGAGTTTTTCTTATTATACAGAATTACATAGTGCAATGAGCAGAGGTGATGTATAAACACACCGCAAGGTATGAAGGAGGGGGTGACATTGTATGTAGATGTTGCATTAGATTCAATCATTACATATGCCATTACGATTAGTGCTAGTGATATACATTTTGATCCTATTCCGGATGGCGTACAAGTGCGATTGAGAATTGATGGATTATTAACGGATTATATGTTTATCGATGCTACTGATGCGGAAATGATTGTGAACCGCATCAAGGTATTCAGTGGCATGGATATTAGCGAAAAGAGATTGCCTCAAGATGGGCGATGGGAATGGACAGCTAAATCGTATGCTGTCACCATGCGTGTATCTAGTTTGCCTAGTCTATATGGTGAGGCCATCGTGTGTCGTTTAATGGGAAATGAAGGAGTGCATAAAAATTTATTAGAACTTGGTATGTCAGCCAATCTACAAGAGAAGATTATTGCATTACTAAAACGTCCTTATGGGCTTATTACCATTTGTGGACCTACGGGAAGTGGTAAAACGGCTACCTTATATGCCATGTTACGCATGTTGAATTTAAAGGAAACAAAACTTATATGTTTAGAGGATCCTGTAGAAGCAGCCATTGATGGAGCCATTCAAATAGGGATTAATGAAAAGATTGGATTTACCTTTTCGAAAGGGTTACGCACTGTATTACGGCAAGATCCTGACTCTATTATGATTGGTGAAATACGAGACCATGAGACGGCACAGCTAGCTGTAAAAGCCGCTTTAACCGGACATCGTGTAATTACCACGGTTCATACGAATACAGCACTAGGTGTTATTGGACGCCTTATTGATATGGGAGTTGAACCATATTTATTACATGCTACGTTAATTGGCTCACTATCGCAGCGTCTTGTAAGACGTATTAATAGCACTACAAATTCTTATCAAGGACGATTAGGTTTGTTTGAATATGTAGAGATACCATCTAGTGATATTGATTGGAATCATGTTGATACATATCTATATGTTTCATTGCAAGATTCGGCGCAGACTGCTATTAATTCGGGCATTACAACAGTAGAGGAGGTACATCGTGCAGGCATCTTATTGTGATTGTGTAGTGACAACCGACTCGATGATAACAATAGAAGATGTAATTTCCCTATCGTTAGAGCATAGTGCTACTGATATACATTTAGAGGTGGGAACACCGATTTATATTCGAGCTGCTAATGGGTTGGAATCTATTTCAAGTATTTGCAGTGTGGATATGATTAAAGATGTATTACAACGATGTGGCGTCACACATGATGAATGGCACTCTGTAGATAATGCTTTCACCAGCAATGGCATTCGAATTCGGGCTCATATTTATAGGGCTAATCATAGAATTTGTGGAACATTGAGACTACTCTGTCATGCTAATTTATCGCTTGATACATCTAAAGATAGTGATGTATTAAAACAAATTTGTGAATATCATGATGGGTTAGTCCTTGTTACAGGCCCTACAGGTAGTGGCAAATCATATACCTTAGCTTGTTGCATAGAATATATAAATAAAACTATGAATAAACACATAATAACGTTAGAAGATCCTGTGGAATATGAGTTCATACCATTGCAGTCAATTATTCATCAGCGCCAACTCGGAATTGATGTGGATTCGATGGCGCATGGGATACGTGATGCCTTACGAGAGGATCCAGATGTCATTATGGTAGGAGAGTTGAGAGACCGAGATACGTTAGAGGCCGCATTACATGCTGCGGAAACAGGTCATCTTGTGCTTGCAACCATGCATACACAACGAGCAGTTATGGCCGTGCAACGCATGATATCTCTATTTCCTGGAGAACAACAAGATGAAGTGCGCAGTCAAGTATCACAAGTATTGCGTGCGGTCATATGTCAACGATTACTACGATGGGAAACCTCGTTTATAACAATACGGGATATTCTGTTAAATACGAATGCAGTGGCAAATCTAATTAGAAATCGAAAGGAACCTCAAATTGTTTCAATCCAAGAAACGCAGGCCCCCATGAAGACATTAGAAATGGCAGTGCGTGATGTAAAAACGCAATATGGATCAGTTCACCAATTACATGCTTTATTGGAACAACAATTATCATAGAGGAATTACATGAATGCTTATGAATATACAGCGATAACAACAGACAAGAAAAGAATACAAGGCTTATTATGGGCCGATTCTGAGGATGAGGTTAGCACTAAACTCAAGTTAGAAGGATATGTCATTTGTAGTATAGCTAGATCCTCTAGCAAATCTGTACGTTGGAATCATAAACAAGTGAGCACCACAGCATATCAACTGGGATTACTGCTACAATCAGGTATTTCCCTTAGGCGTTCGCTAGAACTTTTAATGGATGGCTCGAAAACGATGTTATATCGCTCTTTATACGAGGGTATACAACGAGGCCAACCTTTATCAGAGGCTCTTCGAGAAAAGGGCTTTCCTCCTATAGCCTTGGCATTGCTTGAAAGTGGTGAAATGTCAGGGAATGTTGGGGAAGCTTTGCAGTATATAGCTTCTTATTATGAACGAGAACGAAAATACCAACAAAAGATAGTAAGTGCTATTTCATATCCTCTATTCTTACTGGTGCTTATGAATGTATTTTTCTTGGTTACTATATTATTTATTATTCCATCGTTCACCCGCGTATTTGCTACTATGCATATAGAATTACCATGGATGACAAAAGGTTTATTTGTATTAGGAACTTCCCTTCGAGAACATCCGTTACTGTATGTTAGTGGGCATGTGGTTTTTATTGGAATACTCATATATGCTTTTAAACAATCTGCAATTCGATATAGATTTGATAGATGGTTATGGCAGTTGGCTCAACATAATACATTTTTAACATCTCTATATTATACGAATATTTTACATATTTGGTCATTATTGCTAGATTCGGGAATTTCAATCATCAATACTATAGATATTACAAAGCATATATGGCGAAATTCGTATGGTGAATCCTGTAGTAATCAAGTTTATGACATGCTTTGTAAAGGACATTCTTTTTGTGAAAGTTTAAAATCATCGTCTGTAGGGAACCCATTTATATGGCAAATGGTCGCTGTTGGAGAAGAAAGTGGTGAATTGGTAGCCATGTTGAATCATTGTAGTCACTATTATGAATCGTTGTTAACACAATATATAGCAAGAATGGAGCGCCTTATGGAACCTATACTCCTCACCATTATGGGCGTTGGCATTGCAATCCTCGTTATATCCGTCATGTATCCATTATTTACATCAATATCATCTCTAGGTGGTCAATGAAAGGAGATTTTTTAGAATGCTTATGTATTGTAGAAAACTACTAACTCAATTAGAACGATCGTTTCTTAGATATATTAGTTTGCGTCGTATGCAACGAACTAAACAAGGTGGATTTACACTGGTAGAACTTATGGTGGTAGTAGCTGTTATTGCTATTTTGGCAGCTATTGCAATGCCTCAATTTATGTCCGCTGCCGATAAGGCAAAAAATGCTAAACAAGTGGCAGATATGCAAATCATACGTAATGCGACACAACTCTACATGATTGATAAAAGTTTAGATACGCCGCCAACAGTAGAAAAATTATATCAAGAAGGTTACTTAACGGAGCATGTTAAAACTACAAAAGGTAAGGAATATGTTATTACCTATGAACAAGTTGCTGGTAATGCCGGTAAGTCTGTAGTCGTTACGGCCCCTGAAACATAAAGGATTTTGCAATGAAAGGGAGAAAGGAATATATCTGTTTAGTTATATGGATATTGTCCATTGTAATTCCATTAATGTATAGGCATTACACACTATTTGAAATTATATGTTATAGCTTCTTTTCACTATTTCTCGTAATAGGTGCTACCATTGATAAGCTATATTTCATATTACCCGATGAGGGTGCTATCGCTCTTACGATTATAGGTATCCTTTATAGCATCGTTGAACAGCATGCAGTTTTCGACACCTGTGTGCATGTTTTGATCGTTGCTAGTATCAGTATTGCATTACGCATATTGAGTCGAGGTGGTCTTGGTTGGGGCGATATTAAATGGATGAGTGCTATATCCATATGGCTAACAAACATACAAATTATAGTTATGATTTACGTTTCTTGTTTTGCTAGTATCCTCTATCTCGCCAGCTTATATAGTATTCGTAATACAGGTAGACGGTATATTCCTTTTGGCCCTTTCTTATGCATTGGTGCATGGAGTGCTTTGCATTTTGCTAATGTATGGGAGGCGATATATTGGTCGGTGATAAAACACATTATTGTAATGGCTCTATATTAGTAGAGTGGCTTGTGGCGATTACCATTCTACTATCCTTGATTGGTATAGGCCTAAGTAGTATCGTTACCATACCATCACGTCATGAGTTGAATAGAAGTACTGAAGAAGTCGTATTAGCTATTAAGAAGGCTCAACTATGGGCTATGTTAGGACACCGGGATGATCGGATGGCACAGGGTGAGTTTATTTTAAAGAAACATTCTTATTCAATTCAAGAAGGGCTTATGCAGCATCATGTAGAGATAGAATTACCAGAACATATAGAAAGTGCTCATACTATGAAGCGCGTTTATTTTTCTGCTTATGGATTGCCTTATGATGGGACAGAATTTATTTTACAAGACTTACAAACTGGTGCGACAAATCGCATATGGATCTCTGTACAAACAGGGCGTATTCGGTGGGAATCATTGTGATTATGACATGTGTACAAATAAGAATGTATTCAAACTACAAACATAGATTACGAACAGAACAATCTGGATTTTTATATGGTGATGCACTTATGGCAGTAACCTTAGTATTACTCATATTGCCGATCATACTTTATGTCTTGAGTAGTACCTTATCGATAGTAAAGACTACGTATACTCATGACTATATATTGCAGGATTCATTATCTTATATAGAAGCAGGGAAAGCGGTATATGATTCTGGTGGTATACCAACAACAGGAACTATCTCATCATCGAATGGACATAATTTATCCAATATAACATTTACACAAAGTGTTACAGAAGAAGTGGTAAATGGTGTATCTATACTACGATTTATCGTACAAGCTGTTGATAATGGAGTTACTGTTTATGAGATATCTACGTTTCTTGGATCGAGTCATCATTGAAAATCATAGGGCAAAATCATTCAATGGATTTATATTACCATCTCTACTTATTAGCGTTTTGATTAGTTCTTTCGTGATTCTCGTAATCATGACAATATGTATGACGTGTTATATATGGACTGAGCGAATTGATGATAGCCTGGCCATGTTAGAGGATGGCCGTTATACAAGACGCGCTATCGTATCTCATATTATTTGGAATCATTCTATGGTATCCATCAATGATCAGGGAGACCTGTTATCTATCAATGATACAAGCCGTACCGCGTTTACCGTTACTAGAAGGGCCTTATATAGAAAATTAAGTGATGGTAGCTTACAACCCTTGAGTGGAAGCCGCATCATAGGCACTGATGATAAGCGTAAACTGGATGCTACCAAACCATTTTCTATGAATCCTAATAGACTAGTGACTCTTAAGTGGTCTATAAATAACCGGTTTAATAGTCAAACAGAATATGCAAAAGGGTATGGAGGCATAGCAAATTATGAGGTGGCAACGGCGGTATCAACACATTCAGATTGGTTTAAAAAAACGAAGCATCTCTGACTATTCTTCTGGCATGGTTAGCTATGTAGCCATATATATTATGCTCATTTTATTAGTACTTATTTTAGGAATGAATAGGCTTGCGACCCTGTCACTAAGTAATACAACGGATGAAATGAGACTTATTGCATCTCATTATGCAGCAGAGCGTGGTGCACGATGGTTCGTTACGTATTGCAATAACGGTGGTCGATGGGACTATAGCGAGGCTATTGATGTGGAAAAAAATTATACTATCCATATATATATTAAGGCGGATCCAAAGGTTAGTAATCCTAAACATGTGATGAGCTGTGCTGTATTAGATGGTGTATCAAGTCGTGTTCATATATATGTAAAAGAAAAAGAAAATCATACATTAGAGGTTATTAGTGTAAAACCATATTAAGGAGGACATCGCTATGAAAGAGAAAAAACAGATACATACAGGGCTTTGTATTACGGATGATAGAATTGTTGCCACTACAGCACATATTGAAAATAAAACAATGATTATTACTGATGCAATGGAGATGAAACGGTCTAGCACAATTGATGAAGATATAGCTGAATTTATTAATACCTATGATCTAGAAGAGGGTGAATATAGTATTGTTGCTTGTATACCTACGGAAATGACGATGGCTAGTTTTGATCCTCATGATTTTGATGTAAAGGAATTTATAAAGTGGAATATAGAAGATACATTTAATTTTGGCGAACATGAATTTGAACTTGATGCTTGTCGTAGAGAGTATCCACGACATAATTATTATTTGTTTTTAGCCGCCGTAGACCGGCATGAACTTGAATTACTACGCCAAGGTATACGCGATACATGTGCACCTGTCGATACTATTGATTGTTGGCCATTACCAGTTACGTATGGATTGATGCATAGAACAGGAACGGTTACAGGTATCGTAGAACCAGCTGGTATGCATTTATGGGCTTGGTGGAAGGATACTTGTGTGAAAGAATGTATTGTAAAGATCAATGGTGCAGATATTAGTTCCGCATTGATTGAAATGGAAGAAATGTTGCAGCGATTTGGCGTAGAAGAAATTCAAGGTATACATTTTTATAATACTGATGATTTAAATGAAGAGCAGCGTATCGATATAAGCGCATTACAAGAGGTATACGGAAATACTGAATATATACCTATGATGTTTCTTGGACGAGGTCGCACGCGTTGCACATTAGGTGAATTAGATTGGGATATGGCGATTGGAATGGCTACGCGGGGGTTACGGTGGATTGGACAAGGATGGTAATGAAAGATTAATAAATTTTATGCCCCGTTCATTACGATGGTATATTTGGCTATGTAAATATAAGTTGTATATATACGCTACTGCAGGAGTGATTATATTACTCAGTGCTTTTTGTCTTGGTATGGGGGTCTATTCTTATAAAACTTATACTGAACAGGTAGCGAAGTACGAACAAATACAGATGGATGAACAATCCAAGCAAATACGGGATCAATATCATGCTATGGAGGATACCATGTCGCGGTTATTACAACATGGCGCACAATTAGACAATCAATATTGTCTTGTTACATTATTGGATGGAGCTATGTCAACAAGAGGAACCATTACGTTACGACATATAGAATTTTCTGATGGAGGATTTACTGTTGATGGTGATGCAACAAATGATGAAGCTTATCATTCGTATGTTCAATATATTCAAGCTCATATGAAACAGGTGATTTGTGATGGGAAACAACAAGTGGAAAAAGCAGATGGACCTTGTTCATTCCATTTGGATGGACATACAAAACAGCATGACACCAAACCTAAGGAGGATATTCCTAGCGTGTAGTATAAGCATTATGATTGCTTTTTCTTCATTATGGATATATAGATACTATACAGAGCAATGCGAAGCGGTGGTAGAGAACATTGAATATTACCAATTGGAAACAACAGTAAAAGAGCAATTTTTATCTTCTCATACATATGAGTTGATTTCATCCTTATTGCTACATGAATATTGGGTAGATGATATATATCAAAGTATAAATAGAGAACCTCTAATTATAACGAGTAGTTCTCATCATGATGATGTATTAGATCTGACTCTGGTCGGAACCAGTCAGTCCTTTTTATCTTGGTATAATATGGTGCAACAGAAGATAAAGTATTGTCATATACAGATTATGTCTATTGATACAAAAGGAGATAGTATATTCTTTACATGCAAGGTTACGCCATTAGTGATGTAAAGAAAATGAACATACAATAATGAGTAATAATTCTCATTATTGTATGTTCATTTTTGTTTTTATGCCAATTTTATAGTAAAATAAATTTTAACGTAAGAATAAGGGGCAATAGTAACATGATAGTAAAACGAAATATTATTCTCATTGGGTCCATGGGAAGTGGAAAAAGCCATTTTGGACGTAATCTAGCAGATTTAAAAGGATGGCAATTCGTGGATACCGATCGAGTATTGGAAGGTCGTTTTGGGTTGCCCATTGCAGAAATTTATAAAAAGATTGGCGAAAAAGCATTTCGTCGTGCTGAATTAGAGGTTCTAAAAAAAGTTTCCCTATATCACGAGGCGGTTATTAGTGTAGGTGGAAATTTTCCTATAGAGCATAGAACGCTTAGATCGCTTAAGAAATTTTCTTTTATTATAGGTATACGAGCGGCACAATACCGAATTGTAAGCCGCGTCAATCGTCGTGTGGGCAAACGACCAACGATGGATTATACCAATGTTTCTGCCTTTGTTCATAATATGATTCAGGCATGGAAGCCAGTATATAAACAGTGTGATTATGTATTGGATACGACTAATGGACGTACCTATGATTTTATGAAAGCAATTGAGCGTCAATTGGATGCTATAGGTGTTCAATTTAAGGCGCGAAGACAACCCAAAACAACTGAAATTGTGTCTAAAGACATACAAGCTGAACCAAAGCAGCAGAAGGGAAATAGACATGAAAAAAATAGCATTACTAACAAGCGGCGGAGACGCACCAGGAATGAACGCAGCCATTCGCGCCATCACAAGAAAAGCAATCCATGAGGGCCTTAGCGTATATGGTATAGAACGAGGATTTGAGGGCATTATTAATAGTGAAATAAGGACTTTACACGCTCGTGATGTGGGCGGTATTATTACCACTGGCGGTACAATTCTTAGAACGGCTCGCTATCCAGAGTTTAAAAATTTAGATGTGCAGCAACGAGCCTATCGAATATTACAAGATTTTGGTATCGATCATTTAATCGTTATTGGCGGTGATGGATCACAAGCTGGTGCAGAGGCTCTGATGCGGCTCGGTCAATCTACTATAACCATTCCTTGTACCATAGATAACGATATGAATGGCACTCAATATACGATTGGTTTTGACACCGCACTTAATACTGTAGTTGATGCGGTAGGACGTATTCGCGATACATCAAACTCTCATGAACGAGTGGCTATAATCGAAGTTATGGGGCGTCATGCGGGACACATTGCATTACAAGCTGGGTTGGCGAGTGGTGCAGAGCTTGTATTAGTACCTGAATACCCAATGCCATTAGATGAGGTATGTGAACATATTAATAAGACTCATCAGTTAGGTAAAGAATATAGTATTATACTCGTTGCTGAAGGGGCCTACTCTAGTGGTGAGGTTAAAGAGTATATTAAACAACATACATACTTTGATCCGAGTTTAACAGTTCTAGGCTATTTACAACGCGGCGGTGCACCATCCGCATTAGATGCCATTTTAGCTGCTCGTATGAGTGAATTGGCAGTGGATTGCTTAGTACGTGGAGAGCATAATTGTATTACTGGGTATGTTGATGGTCAGATTCGAGCTATACCCTATGAAAACGCTAAAACAATGAAGTTTGGCATTGATAAAAGTCAGTATGAATTAATCTCTATATTGAGTCATTAATGTAAAATTATATTGTATAAACGATAATTTTTTAGTACAATGTAATGCAAGAAAATGGAATGACTCATTTATTAAGGAGTATATATGAAAGAATTATTTCAGAAGCACCGTAAACGTATTATTGGTGGTGTTATTGCTATCTGTTTATTAGGTGGTGGTGGCTATTATTATGTTCATACAAATGATAGTGCACAGACCCAGCAGAAATATACCACAGGTAGGGTTGAAAAGGGCGATGTAAAGACTAGTATTAGTGCTACGGGTACCATTAATCCTGTTAATTATGTGGACGTATCTACTAATGTAGCGGGTAAACTTGAAAAGGTATTGGTCAAGGAAAATGATCATGTTACGCAAGGTCAAATTATCGCCTATATTGATACACGACAATTACAAGCTCAGGTCGATAATGCAAAGGCTGCTCTTGATAAAGCACGCTTAGATATGAATCGTTATAAAGCGCTAATCGATCAAAATGCCGTAGCAGCGCAAACTTATGATGATGCTGTGACCGCATATGAACAAGCTCAATCTACATATGATAGAGTATCTGCTGACTTAAGTGATGCTACTATTACTGCACCTATGTCGGGTACCGTAGTAGGGACACCTCTTAAGGCAGGCCAAACGATTAGTACCGGTATTTCGACACAGATGATCATTGCGACTATTGCAGATTTGTCTGATTTAGAAATTTATTTGACAGTTGATGAAACTGATATTGGCAATGTAAAAAATGGATCTAAGGTAGAGTTTACAGTTGATTCTAAACCAGGTCAAACTTTCACAGGCTATGTATCTGAAATTGCAAAGGGCACTAAAGGGAATATGGGTGTTACAAGTAATAGCGTAGTGTACTATACTGTGAAAGTATCGATTCCAGCCGATATTTCCTCGAATTTCTTGCCATCTATGACCGCACGTGCCACAATTTTTGGCGATGATATTAAGAATACCCTTGTTGTACCATTAACAGCGGTACGTACTGATAAACAAGGTGAATATGTATATGTCATCAAAGATGGTCAACCTGTTAGAACTGCTGTATCTACAGGTGTAACGGGTGATACAAACGTTCAAATCTTAAGTGGCGTTTCTGAAGGTGATGAAATTATTGTTAGTGGTGATGTAACGAGCCCTAAGAATAACTCTCATGGACCATTTTAAGCGTAGGTGAACTATGAATCAGTCAGTTATTGATATTCAAGGTATAACAAAGACCTATGTAAATGGTAAGTTAACGGTTCCCGTTCTACATGGTATAGATTTACAGGTGCAAAAAGGAGATTTCGTGTCTATCATGGGGCCTTCTGGTTCAGGTAAGTCTACCTTTATGAACATTTTAGGTTGCTTAGATAGACCTACATCTGGATCCTATCGCTTGAATGGTAATGAAGTAGCTAATCTCAGTGATGATGAATTAGCGTACGTACGTAACAAAGAAATTGGCTTTGTATTTCAAAGCTTTAATCTATTAACGAAATTAACGGCTATTGAAAATGTGGCCTTGCCCATGGTTTATGCAGGCATCGATAAAAAAACACGTACTGCTCGTGCAGAGGCTTTGCTTACATCTGTAGGCTTGGGTGACCGTATGGATCATTTACCGGCAGAACTATCCGGTGGTCAACGTCAACGTGTGGCGATTGCCCGTGCATTGGCCAATGACCCTGCTATCATCATGGCCGATGAACCGACAGGGAATTTGGATTCTAAATCGACTATAGATGTTATGAATATCTTTAGAGGCCTCTATGACGAAGGGCGTACCATAATTCTTGTTACTCATGAACCTGAAATTGCAACCTATGCAAGTCGCAATGTAGTGTTACGAGATGGATTAATTGTAGAAGACAAGAAGAACTTAAATATGACTCCTGTTCAGGAGGTGACACATGTATAAAGAAAGTTTCTTAATGGCTTGGGCATCGTTGATTGCCAATAAAATGAGATCCATTTTAACGATGCTAGGTATTATTATTGGTGTAGCTGCTGTTATTGCCCTTGTGTCAATTGGGAATGGTGTAAAGCAGGATATTCAGAACTCCATTTCTAGTTTAGGTTCCAATCTATTGATGGTTATGCCTGGTGCTCCGCGTACACCGGGTGTGCGTCCATCGCAAGGGTCAATGAAATCCTTGAAGGTTTCTGATTATCAAGCTATTAGCAAATTAGATGGCGTCAAGGCAGCAAGTCCATATACAGCGAATTCTTATGTAACTATATACCAAAGTAAGAACTGGACTACTACTGTTAGTGGTGTAAGTAGTAACTTTCAAGATGTAAATAATTGGACCATGGCTGAAGGTCGATTTATATCTAGCAAGAATGTAGAAAATCGTGAACGCGTAGCTGTTGTGGGACAAACCGTAGTTAAGAACTTATTTGCTGGTGAGGACCCAGTGGGTAAGGAAATTCGTGTTAAAAATATTCCGTTCCGAGTTATCGGTGTTCTTAACAGTAAAGGGAATGGTACTATGGGGAATGACCAAGATGATGTCATTTTTATTCCCTATACAACGGCTATGGAACGTGTAGAAGGTGTTGACTATCTTCGTATGGTCTACGTCGTTGCTAGTGACGATAATGGTATTGACCGTTTACAATCGGATATAGAAAATCTATTGCGCGTTCGTCATAGTATTAAAGATACAAACCTTGATGACTTCAACATTCAGAATATGAAATCGATTATGGAAACGATGGAGCAAACCACAGGAACCTTGACCTTGTTCTTAGGTGCTGTGGCGGCCATTTCCCTTGTTGTAGGCGGCATTGGGATTATGAATATCATGCTCGTTTCCGTTACCGAACGGACCCGTGAAATTGGTATTCGTAAGGCCTTAGGTGCTACATACTTTGTCATTGTTACACAATTCTTAATCGAAGCTGTTGTAATCAGTCTCATGGGCGGTCTCATAGGCATTGCTCTCGGTATAGGTGCGTCAAAACTGATAGGATTGGCATCTGGTATGAGTACGGTTATTTCGGTACCGACTATCGTGTTATCCTTTGCATTCTCCATGGCTATCGGTTTGGTTTTTGGCATTTATCCTGCGCGAAAAGCGGCTAAATTAAATCCAATTGATGCGTTACACTATGAATAGTATTGGTAGATGCGGATATTTGGGCAATCTCACATTTATATAATGTAATAGACATATTCGCATACAGTGCGTTGCATGATACAATTAAGTATGATGTAACGCACTATTTTTAATTTAGTGAGGAAATTATGGCAACAACATTATTAGAATATTTTAATGAATTACGTACACAGAATCCTTTTTCCTGGGTAAAAGATTCTGAGGTGACAACTGTAGAACCTGGTCATGCAGAAATGACGTTACAAACAAATGAAACAGAGTACTGCAATTTTAGAGGTCATTTACATGGTGCCGTTTGTATCGGCTTTGCTGATAGTGTGATGGGTTCTGCATGCTTTACCTTAGGAAAATCGGTAAATACCATCGATATTAGTGGTAATTATGTGAAAGCTGTTAAAGGTGGAACTATGTTGCGTGGTGTAGCAAATGTAGAACATAATGGGCGAACTACTATGGTGGCTACGGCACGTATTTACAATGAACTAGGTGAACTTGTTCATCTTGCAAGAGGAACCTTTTTTGTATTAGAAGAGCGTCCTTTGCCTGATTTACCTTGGCGATTCATTGAAGAAGACGACCCAAATTTGATATAATGGGGGATGAACTTTGAAATTTAGGAGGACTGTTGTATGGAACAAGAATTACAACGCATAAAAGAGGTAGCGTTAACAGCTATCAAAGCTGCCACTAATCAACAAGCGTTGCAAGATGTACGCGTAAAATATTTAGGTAAAAAAGGTGAAGTAACAGCTTTATTAAAAGGCTTGGGTAAACTATCCCCAGAGGAACGCCCTAAGATGGGTGCTTTTGTGAATGCTGTACGAGAAACATTAGAAGCAGAACTCGATAAAATCAAGTCCTCTATGGAAACAGCAGCTATGAACGCTCGTTTAGAAGAGGAAAAAATCGATATCACTCTACCTGGTAGAGCTCCAAAAACAGGTCATATTCATCCTTTGACTACTGTTAATGAAATGATTGAAGATTTCTTTATGAAAATGGGCTACACCGTAGAAGAAGGTCCTGAAGTGGAACAAGACTATTACAATTTCGAATGTCTTAATCTACCAAAAGACCATCCTGCACGCGATATGCAAGACTCTTTCTATATTACAGAAAATTTCTTGCTTAGAACTCATACATCTCCTGTACAAGCACGTACCATGCAGCGTCATGAACCTAATAGTCCAATTCGCATGATTGCACCTGGTAAGGTATATCGTTGGGACTATGATGCTACGCATTCTCCTGTGTTCCATCAAGTAGAAGGCTTGATTATTGATGAACACATTACGTTCGCCGATTTGAAAGGTACAATTGAAACATTCTTACGTCATATGTTTGGCGATGACACAAAGGTACGTTTCCGTACAAGCTTTTTCCCATTTACAGAACCTTCTGCAGAGGTAGATATTTCTTGTGTAATGTGTGGTGGCGAAGGCTGCCGCGTATGCTCTCATACAGGTTGGTTAGAAATTCTTGGTTGTGGTATGGTACATCCTCGTGTGCTTGAGCTCAATGGCTATGATCCTAATAAGGTGAAAGGCTTTGCCTTTGGTATGGGCGTAGAACGTATTGCTATGTTGTTATACGGCATTGGTGACTTGCGTCTATTCTTTGAAGATGATATCCGTTTCTTGGAACAATTTTAGGAGGTAGAAATGAAAGCAAGCTTACAATGGATGAATGAATACGTACCTCTTGATCTAAATCGTCCTGCCCAAGAATTAGCGGATGAATTAACACAAGCAGGTATTCCTGTAGAAGAAGTACTTTCTATGGATCCAGGTTTGAAAAAAATCTATACTGGTAAAATCGTAGAAATTACAAAACACCCAGATGCAGATAAATTACAAGTATGCCAAGTACAATGCTTATCTGAAGATGGGGAGGAAATTACTAAGCAAATCGTTACCGCTGCTACGAATGTGGCTGTTGGTCAAATCGTACCGGTGGCTTATCATAAATCTCGTTTGGCAGATGGTACAGAAATCAAAAAAGGTAAATTACGTGGTGTTGTATCAGAAGGCATGTTCTGCTCTGTTGCTGAATTCGGTATTTCCTCTGATTTGGTAAGACCAGAAGAAGCACAAGGCATCTATATTTTCCCTGAAGGTACACCAATTGGTTTAGATATTAAAGAAGCACTTATGCTTGATGATACTGTATATGAATTTGAATTAACAGCTAATCGTGCAGACTGCTTCTCTATGGTAGGTTTGTCCCGTGAATTCGGTATCATGACAAATCAAAAGGCTTTATTCCCAGTTATTATGGTGAATGAAAATGGTGAGTCTATCGAAGGTAAAGCATCTGTAGCTATCGAAGCACATGATCTTTGCACGCGATTTACATCCCGTCTTGTTACGAATGTTACCATCGAACCATCTCCATTGTGGATGCAAAATCGTTTGCGTAACAGCGGTATTCGCCCTATTAACAATGTAGTGGACGTAACAAACTACGTTATGCTTGAATTAGGTCAACCAATGCATGCTTATGATTATGATTGTGTAGCGGACCATACCCTTATTGCACGTCGTGCAAAAGCCGGTGAAACACTTACTACACTAGACGGTAATGAACGTGAACTCAATGAGTCCATGCTTATCATTGCAGATACAAAGGGCCCAATCGGCGTAGCAGGCGTTATGGGTGGTCTTACTAGTGAAGTAACAGATAAAACTACAAACGTCTTGTTCGAAGCTGCTGTATTTAATGGACCATCTATTCGTCGTACATCCAAAGCATTAGGTATGCGTTCCGAAGCATCTGGTCGTTTTGAACGCGGTGTAAACCATAAATATACAGCATATGCTATCGACCGTGCTGCACAATTGTTACAACAAATCTGTCCTTCTTGTAAGGTGAGTGTTGGCGTTATTGATGTATATCCAGAACCAGTAGAACAACGCACTGTAACTTTCACAGCAGAACAAATCAATGACTATCTTGGCACATCTATTGAAAAAGATAGAATGGTAGATATTTTAACGAAGCTCGAATTCGGCATTACAGAATCTGGCGATACTATTGAAGCACTCGTTCCAACATGGCGTGATGATGTGACTGGTATGCCTGATATTGCGGAAGAAGTGGCGCGTATCGTAAGCTATGATAATATTGCGCCTACAATTCCTGTAGCGATACTATCCTCCGGCGGTATGACACCTAAGAAAGCGTTAACAAAAGAAGTAACGCATTACTTAGCACATGCAGGATTAAGTCAAATCATTACATTTAGTTTCATGCACAAAGATGGCCTTACGAATATGATGTTACCAGAAGGTGATAATCGTTATACGGCTATTCCAATCCTAAATCCTATTTCCGAAGAGTTCCCATATATGAGAACTACGTTGGTGCCAGCTGTTATTGAAGCTGCTAAACGCAATATTGCTCAACAAAATAAGGATTTGTGGTTATTTGAAACCGCTAATGTGTATGAACCAAAGGCATTGCCATTAACAGAAGTACCGCATGAACGCCCTATGGCATGTGGTATTATGATGGGTAAGGTTACAGAGGCCGCATGGAATCAAGCGCAACGCGACACTGATTTCTATGATGTAAAAGGCGTAGTTGACGGCTTACTAGCTAAATTAGGATTGACTCAATATGATATTCAACCATCTAGTGAAAGCTATTACCATCCAGGCGTAAGTGCACATTATACAGTCAATGGTGTAACGATTGCAAACTATGGTGAATTACATCCACAAGTGGTTAAAAACTTCGATTTGTCTGGTAAAGTATATATGTTTGAAATCGACTTGGAAGCTGTATTATCCATTATAGTACCGCCATTTAGATATCAATCATTCAGTAAATTCCCAGGTACAAGTCGTGACTTGGCTATTGTAGCACCAGTATCTGTTACAAGTGGTGACATTGTAGCGCTTATTAAGGAACATGGCGGAGAATACTTAGAATCCGTATCTATCTTCGATGTTTACGAAGGGGAACATATTGAAGCAGGCTATCGTAGCTTAGCTTATAACTTACAATTTAGATCGATGGAAGGCACGTTAAATGATGAAGACATTGATGGTGCAATTCAAACGATTATTGATGCATTAGCAACTAAAAATTGTAAATTACGATAAATCATCGTGAAAGGGTTTACCTTATGGTAAACCCTTTTATGTCTATCTATCCCCTGTTGTATAATAGAAGGTATAGGTAATGAGTCAGAAAGGATTTATTATGGAATTATTAGCACCAGCGGGTACGATGGAAAATTTTATGGCCGCCTTAGAATCGGGGGCAGATGCTATATATTTAGGGGGAAAGGTCTTTAACGCACGGGCTCATGCAGCCAATTTTGGTATTGATGAATTGCGTGAGGCTGTACGGTTAGCACATATTTTAGATGTGTCTGTGTATGTAACCGTTAATATTTTGATTGGCGATACGGAACTAAAGGACCTTGAACAGTATATTAAGGATTTAGATTCCATTGGTGTAGATGCCATCATCGTGCAGGACTTAGCTGTTGCAGAAATTGCAAAACGTGTTGCACCAAACATCCATCTTCATGGGAGTACACAAATGACGGCTGCTACACTTGATGCGGTTCGTTTTTATGAAAGCCTAGGCTTTACACGTGTTGTTTTGGCTCGTGAATTAAGTCTTAAGGAAATTCAACATATATGCAAACATTGTAAGGCAGAAATTGAAGTATTTGTACATGGTGCATTATGTGTATGCTACTCAGGTCAATGTTTGATGAGTTCTTTCATCGGTGGACGCAGTGGTAACCGAGGTGCTTGTGCACAACCTTGTCGCTTACCTTATGAATTATTGGATTCTAAGGGTGAAAGTGTGTTACCTAAACATGAAGCTTATTTGCTAAGTCCAAAGGACCTCAATTATAGTGAGCATATGAACGAACTCGTAGCGGCTGGTGTTACATCCTTTAAGGTAGAAGGTCGTATGAAAAAGGTATCCTATGTTCGTCAAGTGATAGGTACTTATAGAGAGATATTGGATGAGGCATCAATTCACGAAAATCAACGTAAAGCACTAGCCTCTGGATTTAATCGTGGATTTTCCACAGCCTATTTAGAAGATACGGTAGGTCGACAAATGATGACCGTAGTGGCGCCAAATCACCAGGGGAAGCCAATCGGCGAATCGTATACGAAAAAAGGGGAAGTTTACTTATCCTTAACAGAACCTATTGAACAAGGTTCATTAGTTAAAATATTACAATCTAATGGCAGTGTTACCTATTATACGGTAGATGACGAATGGACATGTGTATCCGATACGCTGTATAAAGGGCGACCCGCAGAGGGCTTAGCAGTAGGTCAATTATATTTAGCATCTACACCAAAGAATACAAAGTCACGAGGCTTACAAGAGTTTACCCGTAAATATGATATGTCTGTATATCTCAGTGTTAGTTCTAATGGTGAAACAAATTATACTGAATTAACTGCCATCCTAGACTCTGGTCTTAGTGTGATTGTTACAAATGAGTATGTGCCAGCTATTGCTAATAAAGTGCCCACATCGTTAGAGAAGGTAACAGAACAGTTAGGTCGGTTGGGTAATACATTATTTAGGCTTTCTTATGTAGATATTCCTGATGGCCCTTATATGTGGCCTGCTAGCGTTCTTAATGCACTACGTCGTGATGCCGTAACTGCTTTAGAAACAGCGTTAATTACACATCATGTAGAATCATGGCAAGCATTGCAAGTAACAGGCGATGTAGATTATGATTTCAAGGCGCAACACGAGTTATCCTATGATACTTGTCCTATGATTTCAGCTCGTGTCGATGAAATAGAAGGTGTGAAAGCAGCAATTGCTGGTGGAGCACAGAAAATCGTTTTTGGTGGTGATAGACTGAGTCGTACACCATATGCGTTATCTATATATGATGAGGTAGCCCGTTTATGTGCTCAATCTGATGTGATTTGCACCTTTGCTACACCACGAGTTGTGAAAGATGATGAAGTAGAAGCATATAAACATACATTAGAGGCAATCGTACAGGCTCATCCAGATAGTATTTCCATTCACGTGCCACAAGCATTATTATGGCTCCGTGAATTAGGATATACAGGTGCCATTGAGGCTGATACAGGCCTTAATATTTTCAATACACCTACATTGCATTTCTGGGAACAGTTACATATAAGTTGTGTAAATCCATCGCAAGAGTTGACCTTAAAACAAATTACGGAACTAGCTAAACATAGTCACGTTCCTATTGAGACGATGATACATGGCTATACGGAAATGATGATTTCCGAATATTGTGCTATTGCAAGTTTTGTTGGCACAGGTAGTAAAGTAAATTGTCCTATGCTATGTGTTAAGGAATCGTATTCGTTAAAGGATAGAAAAGGTGAAATATTCCCAATTCGTACGGATCCATACTGTCGTATGCACATCATGAATAGTCATGAAATGGATATGCGAGCCTATGTACCTATGTTGTTACAAAAAGGTATTTCCATATTACGCATAGATGGTCGTCATATGAAACCAAGTTATGTGAAAGATATTGTATCCCAATATGTTGGCATAGCAACGGGTACGATGGAGGCACCACCTAAGAAAATAGATTCCCAAGGCGAATCTATTACACGGGGACATTATTTTAGAGGTATTTTATAGAACGAGGTAGTACATTGTTTAATGAAGATGTATTAGATTTTATAAAAATTAAAGAAGAGTTGGCTAGTCATTGTAGCTCTATTATTGCTAAAGAAATGGCTTTAGCATTGGAACCTATGACGAATCGAGAAAAGATTCAAGAGGATTTAGATGAAACAGCAGAAGCACTGCGCTCTTGGCAAACAGAAATCGAGCAACCTTTAGGGGGGACTCGAGATATACGTGAGTCTTGTAAAAAGAGTCGTAAGGATTTTGTGCTTTCACGAGAAGCCATATGGGATGTCTATATAACCATAGGTGCCTATAAACGTATGGCGAAGTTCTTTAGAGCGAAGTATATGGAATACCCATTATTGTCTTTATGGATGCAAGACATGCCGAATATGGACCGTGTGGAACAACGGTTAAAACGTGTATTTGATGAAAAAGGGGAACTGCTCGATACAGCATCTCCTAAATTGGCGAGCCTACGGAATACGATTAGTAAGACGCGAGATCGTATTAAACACGATATTCAAGCCATATTGCATGACAAGGATAATCAGAAATATTTCCAAGAAGCGATTATTACGCAACGCAACAATCGTTATGTAATTCCTGTTAAGCAAGAATATCGCCAATATTTTGATGGTTTAATTCACGACCGATCTGCAACAGGGCAAACATTATATATTGAACCGATGCGACTTGTAGAGCTAAATAATGATTTGCAAGATGCTTTAATTGGTGAGGAGCAAGAGGTATTACGCATTTATAAGGAACTTTCAGCTCTTATCAAACAACATAGTAATGATCTGATGGATGCCTGTGAAAAGGTATCCCATATTGAATTTGTCTATGGTAAAGCAAAACTCGCTATAGCTCAAAAGGCAGTACAAGCCACATTGAGTGAAGGGCGTGACGTCAATTTGATGCGTGCTCGCCATCCGTTGATTCCTGCCAATACAGTTGTACCTACAGATATTCGTTTGGGTACGGATTATCGAATTTTATTGATTACTGGCTCCAACACGGGTGGTAAAACGGTGTCATTAAAAACACTTGGCTTATTATCCCTTATGAACCAAAGCGGTTTATTTATTCCTGCTGATCACGGTTCTATATTGCCGATTTTTCACAATATTTTTGCAGATATTGGGGATGAACAAAGCATTGAAGCTAGCTTGTCTACATTCTCTGCACACATGACACAAGTTATTTCTATTATTAAACATTGTGGTCCTAATGATCTTGTGCTACTCGATGAACTCGGCTCTGGCACAGATCCGGAGGAAGGTAGTGCTTTAGCTGTATCCATACTTGAGTTCTTCCGACAAAAGGGAACTCTCATGATGGTTAGTACTCACTATAATGAGTTAAAGAACTATGCGTACCATACGGCAGGTATCGAAAATGGTCATGTTGAATTTGATGAGCGCACCTTAAAGCCGACCTATCGACTACATATTGGCGTAGCTGGTAGTAGTCATGCATTAAGCATTGCAGCGCGTTTAGGGCTACCAAAGGACATCGTCAATCGTGCACGCGATTACAAATCTAAATTTGGCAGTAGTGAAATGGAAAATGTTCTAACCGATTTGAATGAACAATTACGTAAATCATCGGAACGCGAACGGGCACTCAAAAAAGAATTAGATGAAACACGTCGCATGCGCGGTCAATTAGAAAGAGAAAAGAAACAGTTTAATGAAAAACGTAAACAGATGTTAGCGAAGGCTCAAGCTGATGCGGAATCGATGAAACGTAGTCTCCGCGTAGAAGGGGAAGCCATCATTAAACAGTTAAAGGCTCAATTCTCTGAGACAAATAAGGATAAGCGTCTATCCGCCATCAATGCAGCTCGTAAAGGAATCTCTAATGTTCACGTGCCAGAGGCACCGGTGAACGATGGTCGTAAGACATTATCTATTGATGCCGTTGCTATTGGTCAAGTTGTATATGTTACGTCATTGCGTTCACTTGGCACGGTTTTATCTATTAAAGGTAATCGCGTGACTGTAGATATCAATGGTTTATCTGCTACTGTGAAAGTAAGTGAATTACAATCTACTACGCGAGAAGAGTCCAATAAAATTCAACGAGATAATCTTAAGGCGCAACCTAAAACACGTAAGAGAGCAGGGGGCTCTGCCGTGCAACGTCAAAAAGAAGTGCGTACAGAGATTAATATTCTCGGTCAAACCGTAGATGAAGCAGTAGTCTCCGTAGGACGATTTATTGATCAAGCCCTATTAGGCGGCATCAACCAAGTTCGTATCATTCATGGTAAGGGCACTGGTGCATTGCGCGAAGGCGTGCATCAGTATTTACGAACATTGCCACAAGTAGCACATTTTGAAACTGCGGGCTATGATGAAGGTGGCGCAGGTGCTACAAATGTAGTGTTAAAATAATATACAATCCTTACGATAGTGCTAGATAAGAAGCAGACAACTATGAGTCTGCTTCTTTTTTTGTAATAGAAAAGAGGCAAAACCATGTGGTTTTGCCTCTTAACATGTCGACCAGCTATAAGTTAGCGATCTTTTTTCTTATCTTTTTTAGACTTCGATTGACTTGGTTTGGAATCGGTAGATTCTACCTTGGATGATGAGTCATCATCTTTTGAGATTGCATCATTCTTATCCTTACCATCCTTTTTATCTTTGTCATCTTTTTTGTCTTTGTCGTCTTTTTTCGGAGCTTCTTTTACTGGGTTATAATGGCCCTCGCTGACAGCCGCTTGAGCACTAGCAGGTACATTAAAGTCAGAAGCAGGGGTATTAGCTAATGCGGCCGACATAAATTGTCGCCACATTACTGCCGGCGTTGAACCACCGGTAATACCTAATGTTTCAGATCCGTAGTCATCTCCTATCCAAACCGCAGCAACTAAATCAGGTGTATATCCAACGAACCAAGCATCTTTTTCATCATCTGTTGTACCTGTTTTACCAGCTGCAGGTCTACCGATAGCAGCATTGCCACCAGTACCACCATTAATAACAGATTCTAACATATCAGTGATGATAGCAGCATCTTTTTCTTCAACGACGCGTTTTTCTTGGATGGAATTTTCTTCCACTACTTGTCCGTTACGGTCCACGATTTTTATGATTGCTGTAGGTTGAACCTTAACGCCACCATTAGCAAGTACGCCATAAGCTTCTGCCATTTCCAATGGTGAAACACCATGAGTTAAACCACCAAGTGCTGTTGATAAGTTATTATCTTCATCAGTTAAGGTAGTAATACCCATCTTCTTAGCTAAGTCGATAATCTTAGACATACCAACTTCATCAGCGATTTTTACAGCTGGTACGTTACGAGAATGTTGTAATGCATAGCGGTATGTAATATTACCCTCAAAATTTCGTTCATAGTTTTGAGGACGCCATCCATTAAAATCAACAGGACTATCATCAACAATGGACCCTGGAGTTTTACCAGATTGAATAGCAGCTAAGTAAACAAAAGGCTTCATAGCAGAGCCTGGTTGACGTTCCGCTTGTGATGCACGGTTAAAGGCATCATCGCCACGACCACCGACCATGGCAACGATATAACCATTATGTGGATTCATTGCTACGATAGCACCTTGTGGTTGGTGTAGACCATTTTGGTCAGTATACATAGTTGGTAGATTTTGCATTGCTGCAACAGCAGCATTTTGTGCATCCATATCGAGAGTGGTATAAATTTTTAAACCATCTTTGTAGATTGCATCATCACCATATTTTTCAGAAATTTGAGCAATTACGTAGTTGATAAAATAGGATGCATTGTTGTTTTCGTGAGTTTGCTCTTGTTTAGCAACCAAACCTAAATCTGCTTCGCGAGCTGCATCGGCTTTATCTTGTGAGAGGTAACCATACTTAACCATTTGGCCCAATACAACGGCTTGGCGTTTTTTACCAGCTTCTAAGTTGTTGAATGGGGAGTAGTAGTTAGGACTTTGAGGTAACCCAGCAAGCATAGCACATTGAGCTAATGTTAAGTCGCGTACATCTTTACCAAAGTAAACATGAGCAGCAGATTGAACACCATAAGCACCTTGACCAAAATAAATTTGGTTCATATACATTTCAAGAATTTCTTGTTTTGTATAGTGCTGTTCAATTTTAAGTGCTAATAAAGCTTCGGAAATTTTACGTTTGAGTGTTCTGTCTTGGGAAAGAAATGCATTACGAGCCAATTGTTGTGTGATTGTAGAACCACCTTCGGCTACACCACTATGTACAACATTAACCCAGATAGCACGTAAAATACCGATAGGGTCGATACCATGATGGCTATAAAAACGAGAGTCTTCAGTAGCTACAAAAGCATCTTGTAATTCTTTTGGTACTTCGTTAATTGGAACTGGCAAACGATTCTCTGTGGAATGAACCGTAGTAATTAAATTGCCATGTACGTCATAGATCTGAGACGATGCAGATGGTCGTACATTCGATACATCTGGAAGGTTAGACATGGTAGCACTTATAAATCCACAACCGCCACCGGCTACAATAAGAACAAGTAATAATACAATCATCCAAATCGTCTTTTTAGTTGATGCCTTTGGATTGCTCGGGTTAGGAGCTGGTTTACGACGAGCTCTCATATTTGAGTTATTACCCATAGAGTCACCTCTTTTTTAAAGTAAATATAACGTAAAATATATTACGCAGTTATAAATAGTATACCATAAAAGACATAAAACAAACACTATATATAATTGTGAAAGCCTATTTATAATGGTATACTATAGAGAACAGATTTTATGTAGGAGGATTTCCATGATTACAGCACAAGAACAAGTGCGCCAAATTACACATGGCGTATCTGGAATAATTAATGAAGAAGACTTAGTCAAAAAAATAGAACGATCTATTAAAGAAAATAAACCATTGATCGTAAAATTGGGCCTCGATCCTACGGCTCCGGATATTCATTTGGGTCATACTGTACCACTTCGTAAGCTTCGCTTGTTCCAAGAGTTTGGCCATCAAGTGGTTATTGTAATCGGCGGCTTCACAGCACGTATCGGTGACCCTACTGGTAAAAGCGTAACACGCCCACCACTTACCAAGGAAGAAGTATTAAAAAATGCGGAAACCTATAAGACTCAAATCTTTAAGGTATTAGACCCTGAAAAAACAATTGTACGCGATAATAGCGAATGGCTTGAATCCATGAACTTCGCTGATGTACTTCGCTTGGCAAGTTCTTATACAGTAGCGCGTATGATGGAGCGCGATGACTTTGATAAACGCTACAAAGAAGGTCGTCCTATTGGCGTCCATGAATTCATGTACCCATTGATGCAAGGTCAAGACTCTGTTGCATTGCATGCAGACGTTGAATTTGGTGGTACAGATCAAACTTTCAACTTATTAATGGGTCGTCACTTGCAAGATTTGGCAGGACAAGAACCTCAAGTAGTTATTACCATGCCATTGCTCGAAGGTCTTGACGGCGTTCAAAAGATGAGTAAATCCTTGGGCAATTACATCGGTATCGATGAAGCACCTAAAGATATGTATGGTAAAGCCATGTCTATTCCTGATGAATTGATGATGCGTTACTTCATGCTCGTTACAGATATGTCTATCGAAGATCAAGACGACATGGAAGAACGTTTGGAAAATGGCACATTGCACCCACGTGATGCAAAAATGCAATTGGCAAAAACGATCGTTCGTTTATATCATGGTGAACAAGCAGCGCAAGAAGCGGAAGATGAATTTAAACGCGTATTCCAACAACATGCATTGCCAACAGATATTCCTGAATATGCTATTGATAAACCTAGCGAAGCTATTTTCGTACCACAATTCTGCACGGATGCTGGTTTGACTGCTTCTAATGGTGAAGCACGCCGCTCCATTAAAGCTGGTGCATTCAAAGTAAACGGTGAAAAATACGGCGAAGAAAACCTAGTTCTTGAAGATGGTATGATTGTTCAAGTAGGTAAGCGTAAATTTATCAAAATTAAATTTAATTAGTTGATAATTTTTGAGTACATAATATTAATATAGAAATAATAGGGAGCTGATATAATTAGCTCCCTATTATTTTGATAGAAGACTATTTTAATATTTTTACCCTCAAAAAACTTATAATCTAAAACTGTCTAGTATTAAGTGGAGTATAGCCTTGGAGAAAGATAATAAATGAAGAAATCATTACAATTATTGCTATTTAAACCTATATCTTCTGGTGCTACATATCTAATAAAAAATGAAACTATAAAATCAGCACTAACGTTATTTTGTATTGGTTGGATTACAGTGCGTGGATTGTATTTAATAAATGGAATTCATGTTAAAGCTTGGCAAAGTATTCATATTTCATATCTAGATACATTTGTTGGTTTTAATTTATCATCCTATTTAATTGATTTTACTTATCGATTATTTCTTTCTATTTTGATTGCATTTATATGTTGGATTGTTATGCGAATTTGGGTAAAAGTAGACTTTTTAAAAGTTTTCATGGTAACCCTAGTAATATCTGCATTAAATTTTTTTGTTACTATTCCTAATATTTTAGTTTTTAATCTAGTTAAGAAGCTTTCAATTGATAGTCCTTTTTGGGGAAAAACTATATATGATTTTGTTCATTTTCTAGTAGGGCTATTTGAAATTTATGTATACTTTCTATTTACTGTACTCTTATACAGATTAACTAATTTAAACAAATGGGGGATAGCAATATTCTTAGCGTTATTGCTAGTAGGCATATCTATTGTTTTTAAGCCTTTAGTAGCTTTTTTCAGTTGACTATTAAATAAAGAGGAATTTAATGTTTCAAGATTCAATACGATTATTAGTACATCCTAATAAAGAGACGATACTAGATATAATTCAAAGTGTTACATTTAAAGGTGCAATATGTTTATATACGCTAGCTTGGGTTATTTTGCGAATCATTATGGGGAATGCCGGTATTGATGTTCTTCATATTTTACCAATTCTTGATCATAAGCTAGTTTATGTTAATTACATAATAGTTTTTATTGTAGACTATATTTACATAATGTTTAAAACTATAATATTAGCATCCTTGTTATGGTTATTATTAAAATGGTGGCATTCAATCTCATTAAAAAGTTTTATAGTAATGACAATATATTCAATGGGGCTTTGCTTTTTATTTGCTAGTATAAAATTTTATCTTCAGTCTTATTTTTTGAGTTTGAATTACTTAGATAATAATTGGAGTTTTATAATGTGGAATATTGCCGGTCTATTTGGCAATATTTTAATTTTCTATTCTTGGATAGTATACTTAATGATATTGTATCGCTTAACAAATATTAATAAGTATTTATTAATCGTTTGCACTGCATTAATTTGTTATGCATTCTATGCAACGCAAATAACTATATCCATATAGTAGTTTTTAGAGATGGCCGTTTATAATTTAAATGGCCATCTTCTTGTTGTACGCCGAATAGGCATGACTACCCCCCAGTTAAACTGGGGGGCGGTAAAAAATTCTTAGAGAAAAGGAAAGAACCTCCTAGTGGTAAAATGAAGTTGGTCTGGCAACCACAACATTTCAACATAGGAGGTTCAATGTCAATGAATGACGTAAAAAGCTTATCACATAGCAAATGGAGATGTAAAATTTATAACTATATGGTTGATCTCATAAAACCTATAGATATAAAACACTGAGGATGATAGAGAAAAAGATAGAGAGTATTATATAAATAGTCAGGAGTAGTGATATGAAACCTGAGTTTGTCCCATGGTTATGGATTATATACGTGGCTTATGTTTTATATAAGAGATATAAAGAAAATAGTCATTTGGAAAAATATGAAATCATACTTGCTATTATTAGTTTAATATTTGTATGTGGAGGCTATCTACTTTTGATATACTGTAATATAAGTGAAACTGGAACATTTTTTGTCAATTTATTTTTTGTTTTGTTCATGATTTTGATTAAAGTAGTATTTGGAGTGTAAATTTGGAAATATTAAATTGGCTTGGATTTGCTATGCTTCCTATAGGGATAATCATATCAATATTATTGATTTTATTGGGAACAATAAAAGAAGTTAAGTTTATAAATCCTAGAGTTCCCTTAGGCCGTTTACTCTTCTTTTTCGGAAGTGGATTTTCTTTTGTAGTAGGTGTTATATCTTTAAAGTATGGCCATAGTGCGCTGTATGCTAAAACATTTAGTGAGGGATTAATATATAATATTCTTGGGTATTCATTTTGTATTTATGGTTTTACTTTCTTTTTTATGACAGGTATGAGACGAGCTTCTGATATCGGGATTCCGTTTTGGGTGTACCCTGTTTTTATAATATTCATTTTATTAAGTAGATTCATAAATGAAGAGGTTTCTGAGTTTCTTTTTTTAGGCATGTATATTTTCTTATTACAGCCAGGCAGAAATAACAATTAAGTAATAACTATATTAATTTTTAAAAGATGATTGTCTAGTATTAGGCAATCATCTTTTTATTTTTAGTTGAGTTTTATTTGTATAATAATGTCTATAAAAATTGACATAATTTTGATTAAGGTATACTATTTATATGTAAAAGGTTTAATGTGTTGCACTAATTACAAACAGGAGGTTCTCACATGAATCGCGAAACAGCTTATGTATTATGGTTTGATGAATTAAAACGTGAAGACGTAAATTTAGTAGGTGGTAAATCCTCATCCTTAGGTGAATTAACTTCATCTACAAATGTACCTGTACCTTATGGTTTTGCAACAACTGCATATGGGTATCGTGAATTTATGAAAGAAACTGGCCTTGAAGATCGTATTCGTCAAGAGTTAGATGATTTAGATGATGTAGAAAACTCTGCATTACTTCGTGAAGTTTGTACAAAGATTCGCCGTATGATTTGCCAAGAAGAAATGCCTGCTGCATTGGCTGAAGCTATTCGCAAATCCTATGAAGAACTAGGTGAAAAGGTAGGCGAAAAAGATCCTTTCGTAGCTGTTCGTTCTAGTGCAACTGCAGAAGACTTACCAGATGCTAGCTTTGCTGGTCAACAAGATACATATTTAAATGTGCGTGGTGCCGATACAATTATTGAAAAAGTAAAAGAATGTTATGCATCCACATTTACTGATCGTGCAACATATTACCGTGTAAAACAAGGCTTTGACCATATGACAGTAGCGTTGAGTGCAGCTGTTCAAATGATGGTATTCTCCAAAGCTGCTGGCGTTATGTTTACGGTTGACCTTGTAACAGGTAATGACAACAATATCTTAATCGAAGGTTCTTGGGGCCTTGGTGAATATGTAGTACAAGGTACAGTTACACCAGATAACTTCCGTGTAGATAAACAAAAAATGGTTATCACTGATCGTATGATTAATGATAAAAATATTCGCCTTGTACGCAAAGCTGATGGCGATTGCATAGAAGAAATCGTACCTGCTGATGAAGCTAATAAACAAGTTATTTCCGATGAACAAGTATTGGAATTAGCTGAATATGCTAAAGCTATTGAAAAACATTATGGTTGCTACATGGATATGGAATGGGGCGTAGATGAAAGAAATGGTAAAATCTGGATTCTTCAAGCTCGTCCAGAAACAGTATGGTCCAGAAAAGATAAATCTGAACAAACTGCAGATACAAGCGTAGCAACTACTACAGATCGTGAAATCGTAGTTAAAGGTTTACCAGCATCTCCAGGTAAAGCTGCTGGTAAGGCACATGTTATCATTAATCCTGAAGATATTGATGAGTTCAAAGAAGGCGAAATCCTTGTTACAGCTATGACAGCACCTGACTGGGTTCCAGCTATGAAAAAAGCCAAAGCTATCGTTACAGATGCTGGCGGTATGACTTGCCATGCGTCCATCGTTAGCCGTGAACTTGGTATTCCTTGTATCGTTGGTACTAAGAGCCGTAGCCATGAAGCTACAACTTCTATTAAAGAAGGCCAAATGATTACTGTTGATGCAACTAATGGTATTGTTTACGATGGCGTGTTGGAAGATGTTGTTAAACCAGCTGCGCCACAAGAACAAGCTGTTGTAGCGAGTGAATATATCCCTGTAACGGGTACTAAGATTTACATGAACTTAGGTGATCCAGACTTGGCTGAAAAATACGGTGTATTGCCTTGTGATGGTATCGGTTTGATGCGTGAAGAGTTCATTTGGACTACTTTCATTCATGAACATCCATTACACCTTATTGAAACAGGTCGCAGTGATGTAGCTGTTAATACATTGGCTGAAGGTATGCGTAAAGTGTGTCAAGCGCTAGCACCTCGTCAAGTAGTAGTTCGTTTAAGCGATTTTAAATCTAGTGAATACCGCGATCTTAAAGGTGGCGATAAATTTGAACCACATGAATCCAGTGCATTACTTGGCTGGCGTGGTGCTTCTCGTTACTATGATCCTAAATACACACCTGCTTTCAAATTAGAATTAGAAGCTATTAAAAAAGTACGTAATGAATTTGGTTTCAAAAATTTACAAGTTATGATTCCATTCTGCCGTACTGTTGAAGAAGCTGAACTCGTAACTAACTTGATGGCTCAAGAAGGGCTTGTACGCGGTAAAGATTTCAAAATCTGGCTCATGGCTGAAATTCCAGCAAATATTATCCTAGCTGACCAATTCAACAAATACGTAGATGGTTACTCCATTGGTTCTAACGATTTGACAATGCTTGTTCTAGGTTGTGACCGCGATAATGAAACAGTCCAACACATTTATGATGAACGTAATTTAGCCGTTCGTAGAGCTATTCGTCATCTTATCGAAGTGGCTCATAAAGATGGTAAAACTGTATCCATCTGTGGCCAAGCACCAAGTGTTTACCCTGAACTTTGTGAATTCTTAGTTAAGAGTGGTATTGATTCTATCTCTGTTAACCCAGATGCGGTTAAAAATACTAAGAAAATGGTGGCTCAAATCGAGCAACGCATGATGATGGATGCACTTACAGGTCGTGGTCGTCAAGATGTAGAAGACCTTGAATGGTAATAAAGATATACTTTATTTGATGATGTAAAGAGGAGGCGAGAGCGCCTCCTCTTTTTCTAAAATGATACATAGGATATAATATTTATATGTGAAAGGAGGGACGGGTGTGAAACTTTCAAAACGACAAGAAGCAATAGCCCATATTGTACGTGAAAAAGGACCTGTTACGGGAAGTGCTATAGCGGAACATTTGGATGTGACACGATCTGCATTGCGTTCGGATTTAGCCGTGCTCACTATGATTGGCGTTCTCGAAGCAAGGCCTAATGTAGGATATTACTATGTTGGCTTGTCGCCAAAGGACCAAACTGCTGAAATTTTAAGGTCTTATAGTGTACATGATGTGCTTTCACAAGCCGTTATCGTATCGCCAGAGACCAATCTATATGATACAATCGTGACTATTTTTACAGAGGACGTAGGTACGATTTTGGTTTGCGAAGGTTCCTATTTACAAGGTGTTGTATCGCGCAAGGATTTATTGCGTGCCTCCATAGGTCAAACCGATGCACATACAATGCCTATCTCAATGATTATGACACCCGTTAGCAAAGTTATCACCGTAGAACCATCAGATTCGTTGGCTGTGGCGGCGCAAAAAATGATTGACTATGAAGTCGACTGTTTACCTGTTATAGTTAGAGAAGACGATGAATCACAAGACAGTCCTAAGAAACGATTAAAGGTGGTAGGACGTGTATCTAAAACAACTGTGACTAAGGCGTTTTTAGAATGTAGTACACAAGAGGTATAAAGAATGGCAGAAAAAATTATTTATGCGATATCTGACTCCTTAGGCGAAACTGCAGAGGCCGTTGCGAGAGCAACAGCAAGTCAGTACGATAAGGAACAAATTGAAATTGTTCGCATCCCATATATTGAAGATAAGGCTCAAATTGATGAAATTATACAAGATGCCAAAAATGGTAATCACGTAATTTGTCATACAATTGTGTCGTTAGAATTGCGGAACTATTTACACGAAAAAGCGGCAGAGAATAATATTCCTGCTGTTGATATTATGGGCCCTGTATTGGATGCTGTAGGTACAGTGGCATCTACCAAGCCACGTATGACAGCTGGTATGGTTCATAAGCTTGACCAAGAATATTTCAAAAAGGTAGAAGCTATTGAGTTTGCAGTTAAATACGATGATGGTAAAAACCCATCAGGCTTCGAAAAGGCTGATGTTGTGATTATCGGTGTATCACGTACAAGTAAAACGCCGTTATCCATGTTTTTAGCGTATAAAAAAATTAAAGCGGCTAACTTACCACTAGTTCCTGAGGTGCCATTGCCAGAGGAATTATTTAAGATTCCGCCTAAGAAAATTGTGGGGTTGATTATTGACCCATATAAATTGAATAATATCCGCAGTGAACGTTTGCGTGCTATAGGCTTAGAAGATGAGGCTAATTATGCCTCTATTGAGCGCATTAATTCTGAATTAGAATATGCAAAAGCTATTATGCGTCGTCTACATTGCCAAGTGCTTGATGTTTCTAACAAATCCATTGAAGAAACAGCATCTCTTGTTATGCAATTAGTAGATAAAAACCGTATGGCTGCCGGAAAATAAATAGGGGAGGCGCAAGCCTCCCTATTATTAAATATTATATTGTTAACATGTTTGATAAAGAGGTACTATGAATATTAGAGAACGTATAGAAGAACGAGAAGATATGATCTTATCTCCCTATGCGGCGAGAAGCAGTATGGCATTGCGCGATATTGATGAAGAACCAGATCCACTACGTACCGCATTTCAACGGGATCGGGATAGAATTATACACAGTAAGTGTTTTCGTCGCTTAAAACATAAGACACAAGTATATATTGCACCTGGTGACCATTATAGAACAAGAATGACGCATACCCTTGAAGTAGGACAAATCGGTCGTACTGTTGCGCGTGCTCTTAGACTTAATGAAGATTTAGTGGAAGCCATTGCGATGGGACATGATGTGGGGCACACTCCATTTGGTCATGTCGGAGAATATGCATTGCGCGATATGGTAGGCCATTTTAACCATAATGAACAAAGTTTGCGCATGGTCGAAGTATTAGAGAAACATGGTAACAGACAAGGTCTTAATCTTACAAAAGAAGTGCGGGATGGCATTTTAGGCCATACGGGACCAACTATACCATCTACATTAGAAGGGCAGATTATACGTATTGTAGATCGTATTGCGTACTTGTGTCACGATTATGATGATGCACAACGGGCTGGTATGCTAGAAGCTAACGATTTACCAGAAGAAGTGCGATTTTATTTTGGCGATACTCCGTCTAGTATGATTACGGCCATGGTGAAAGATATGGTTGAACAATCGTTGGATAAGCCAGCGATTCAGATGTCTGCTGATATTGAAAGCACGATGAATGTTTTTAGACAGTTTATGTTTAAAAATGTATATCTAGCACCTGCATTAATTCCTGACCGTAATAAGGCCGCTCATGTAGTAAAAAATTTATTTACATACTTTATGGAGCATCCAAGTGATATAGAAACCTATGTAGAACGAAATGGTGTGTATTCCACTGTTGATATTGTCGATTATGTGGCAGGATTAACAGATCAATATGCTATAAAATTATTTAAAGATTACTTTATTCCAAATATTACGCTGTAATAGGGCGACAAAAAGACCGTTACCATTGGGTAACGGTCTTTTTGTTTAAGAGTACATGTACTATTTATTTTACGCGCGTGTAATTTTATTAGAACGAAGGCAGCGAGTGCATACATTTACTTTTTTTGTAGCACCGTCTACAACCGCCCGTACTCTTTGAATGTTCGGTTTCCAAGTTTTTCTTGTGCGAATGTGAGAGTGACTCACGTTCATACCGCTAGATGTGGATTTGCCACATACTTCGCAAAGGTTTGCCATAGTTTCCACCTCCAAGCTTAATCTATAACATAACAAAAGTATATTATCATAAAGATAAGGTTTAAGCAAGTGTTTTTACTACATGCATTGATATTTTATGAAATATACTACAATATTTGGTATACTATAGCTAATATTGTAGACGAAATCTATGAGATATGGCAAGAGAAATATAAAAATGGATATATTTTCACTATATTCATTAAGTATGTTGTATGTGAGGCATTATAATGAACGAAGCACTGACCTCTATTAAGGGAATTGGACCAGGTCGAGAAAAACAACTTCATAAATTAGGCATTGATACTGTATCCAATTTATTGGCTTATTTTCCACGCTCCTATGAAGATAGACGTAAAATTTATTCCATAAAAGAATTGGAAACTGGTATGACCGGAGGGGTGGTAGGTACTGTCGTATCCATTACGGAAAAACGGCCACGGCCTCGCTTATCTATTTTAGAAGTTATCATCACAGATGGAACTGGTCCTATGAAGATTGTATTATTCAATCAAGGATATAAAAAGAACTTTTACAAAAAAGGTCAACGCCTCTATGCGTACGGTAAGGGCGAATTTCAATATGGTTCTATGCAGATGAATTCTCCGCAAATAGAAAATCTCGGGTCAGATGCTATGCCAGATACGGGCATTGTTCCTATTTATCCCTTGGTGGATGGCGTTTCTCAATATGTGGTGCGCGCATCGATTCGAAATTGGTTCGAAGCGCATCATACAATGGATGAAATTTTACCGACTGAAATCATGGATTATCATGCGAGTATGAAACGATATGATGCATTTAAAGAAATGCATTTTCCTTCAAGTAGTGAAAGTCATGAAAAAGCACGGTATCAATTAGCCTATGAAGAACTATTTATCATGCAGTCTGGATTGGCCCTGCTTAGAAATAAAGAGCAATGTCATGTAGGGCCTAAGATGGAGCCAGATGGTACATTGATGGAACAATGTAGGACGAATTTACCCTTTCAGCTAACAGGAGATCAAGAACGGGCGGTAACAGAAATTTCACAGGACATGCAAGATGAACGGCCGATGCAACGATTATTACAAGGTGATGTGGGCTCTGGTAAAACTGTTGTAGCTACATTGAGCCTTGTAAAAGCCGTAGAAAATGGATACCAAGCTGTTATCATGGCACCTACAGAAATCTTAGCGACTCAACATTATGAAGGGATAACTGAATTTTGTAAAACTTTGCCTATTAATATTGCATTGCTTACAGGATCCACACCTAAAAAAGACAAGGATAGAATCTATGAGGAGTTAGCAAATGGAACCATTCAATTGATTATTGGTACCCATGCACTCATTCAAGATAAGGTTCAATTTAAGAACCTAGGATTGGTTATTATCGATGAACAACATCGTTTTGGTGTTAATCAGCGTGCCGCATTACAACATAAGGGCGTATATCCTCATGTTTTAATTATGACGGCTACACCGATTCCAAGAACAATGACCCTATCTGTATATGGTGATTTAGCGGTATCCCTTATTAAGGAAATGCCTCCAGGACGTAAACCGGTCAAGACATATGTTGTAGATAGCTCATATAAAGAACGATTGCGCGTGTTCTTTGGTAAGGAAATGGCGGCAGGTCATCAAGTATATGTGGTTTGCCCTCTTGTAGAGGAATCTGAAAAACTTGATTTGCAAGCAGCAGAAGAACTCTTTTTGGAATTGAAAGACTATTTTTATAAAAGTTTTGAAGTGGGCCTTGTTCACGGGCGTATGAATCCAAAAGAAAAGGACGAGGTGATGCAAGCCTTTCATGATGGCCGTATTCAATTGCTCGTGTCTACAACCGTTATCGAGGTTGGCGTCAATGTTCCTAATGCGACGATTATGTGCATAGAAGGGGCTGAGCGTTTTGGATTATCCCAATTACACCAATTACGAGGTCGCGTTGGACGTGGTGACATTCAGGCGTATTGTATATTAGTTAGCGATTCCAAGGGGGATGTCAGTCAAGAACGGTTGCGGTTGATGGAATCCACGCAAGATGGATTTGAATTAGCAGAACAAGATTTATTACTGCGTGGATCTGGCCAATTGTTTGGACTTGCGCAATCAGGATTACCTGATTTACGGGTCGCTAATATCATAAAAGATATAGATATACTAGTTACGGCACGTAATGATGTACTGTCATATATCCGAGAATTTGGCATCGATCAACTAGAAATTCAAATGAAAGAAGAATTATCAAAAAGATTTGGTGAAAAATTTCTTAGAATATTGTATAATTAAGAGGTAGGACTAATAATTTTATAAGGTGCGATAATACTAGGTTTTATCTAGGTTTTCCCCTTGTATATAACGGCCTATTCTCGTATAATATAAAAAACAATATTTTTGTATCTATGGAGGTGCCATATGCCATTAATTCATGTTGAACTCGTTGAAGGTCGTACAAAAGAACAAAAGAAACAATTAGGTGAAGCTATCACTAAGGCTACTGTAGACATCGTAAAGGTTCCTGCAGAAGCAGTTAAGGTTATTTTTGTTGATATGAAAAAAGATGAGTTTATGGAAGGCGGCATTTTGCGGTCTGAACGCTAATGAAAGCTACGATTATCCGTTCTAGCCCACTGGGCTAGAATGGGTCGTAGTTTTGTTTTTTATTATACGAGAAAGGAAAAACAAATGAGAGACGATAAATTCGGTATGCGTGGATTGACTTTTGATGATGTATTGTTAGTACCGGCAGCATCTGATGTATTACCATATCAAGTAGATTTAAAGACACAATTAACACGTGATATTTCACTAAATATCCCAATGATTAGTTCTGGTATGGATACTGTTACTGAGTCCCGTATGGCCATTGCCATGGCTCGTGAAGGCGGTATGGGTGTTATTCATAAAAATATGTCCATCGAGGAACAAGCTCATGAAGTTGATACAGTTAAACGTTCTGAGCATGGTGTTATCGTTGATCCGATTTTCCTAAGCCCTCAGAACCTTCTCTCTGATGCAGAAGAATTGATGCGTAAATATAAAATCTCTGGTGTACCTATTACAGAACATGGTAAACTAGTAGGGATCATTACAAATCGCGATATGCGATTTGAAACTGATTTATCCCGTCAAATTGGCGAATGTATGACCAGTGAAGGTTTAGTTACCGCTCCTGAAGGTACTTCTTTGGAAATGGCTAAATCCATTTTGAGCAAACATCGTATTGAAAAATTACCATTAGTTGATAAAGATGGTAATTTAAAGGGCTTAATCACCATTAAAGATATTGAAAAAGCTACAAAATATCCTAATTCTGCAAAGGATGCTAGCGGCCGTCTATTAGTTGGTGCTGCTGTTGGTGTTTCTAAAGATATGTATGATCGTCTAGATGCTCTCGTAGCAGCTAAAGCCGATGTTATCATCGTCGATACTGCTCATGGTCATTCTGCAGGTGTATTGCGTACATTAAAAGAAATTAAACAAGCATATCCACATATTCCAGTTATTGCTGGTAATGTGGCAACGGCAGCTGGTACAGAGGCTCTTATTGAAGCTGGTGCAGATGCTGTTAAAATTGGTATTGGACCTGGCTCTATTTGTACAACACGTGTCATTGCTGGTATTGGTGTACCTCAAATCACTGCTGTCTATGAGTCCGCTCAAGTAGCAAGACGTTATGGTATTCCAATCATCGCTGATGGTGGTATTAAATATTCTGGCGACATTGCGAAAGCGATTGCAGCTGGTGCCAATGTTGTTATGATGGGTAATATTCTTGCTGGTACTGATGAAAGCCCAGGAGAAACTGTTATTTACCAAGGCCGTTCCTATAAAGTATACCGTGGTATGGGTAGCTTAGGGGCTATGAAGCTTGGTAGTAAAGATCGTTATTTCCAATCAGAAGCTAAAAAATTAGTTCCTGAAGGTATCGAAGGTCGTGTACCTTATAAAGGTATGTTGGCAGATACTATTTTCCAAATGGTTGGTGGTTTACGTGCAAGTATGGGATACTGTGGTTGCCATAATATTAAAGAAATGATTGAAAACACTCAATTTATTCAAATTACGGCAGCAGGCTTGAAAGAAAGTCATCCACATGATGTAAGTATCACCGTAGAAGCACCGAACTATAGTGGTTTATAATGGAGTATTATTTTGAGTAAACGTATTTCGGTATTATCCGTCCCTATTGATTGCATCACTATGGACGAAGCAGTTTCAAAAATTATAGAGATGACGAAGCAATCAGGGCTACATCTTGTAGCAACTGCCAATGCTGAAATGGTTATGCTAGCCAATCAGGATCCCGTGTTACACGGGATCTTGAATTCCGCTAGTCTAGTTGTTCCTGATGGAGCTGGTATATTATGGGCAGCGGAACGCATGGGTGAAAGAGTGCCTGAACGCGTTACTGGTGTTGATATTACCAAAGAATTGTTTAAACAAGCTGTAAGCAATCAAATCCCCATATATTGTTTAGGTGCTGCGCCTGGTGTAGCACAACAAGCAGTTTCTAATTTACAAGCAATGTATGGTACTATTAATATAGCTGGCATCCATGATGGGTTCTTTGATGAAGCAGAGGAACAACGTATTATTAACGATATTAAAACTTCGGGTGCTAAGCTCGTATTTGTTGCATTAGGTGTGCCAAAACAGGAACAATGGATTTCAGAAAAACTATCCTCTTTACAAGGCGTTGTAGCCATTGGTATAGGAGGGTCTTTTGATGTATTGGCTGGAAATATTCCACGCGCACCTCATTGGATGCAACGTAATCGTTTAGAATGGTTATATAGATTATATCTGGAACCTAAACGTATAGGCCGAATGTTGGCTATACCAAAGTTTATGTGGACTGTTATTAAGAATAAATAGGGGAGTTTAGTTGTGCCTACAGGACCAATAATAAAAGAAGGATTTCCTTTAATCGGAGTGATGCTCTTCATTACGATTATAGCGGTGTATTTTGGATATTATAGTATCGCAATCATTACATTTATTTTGGCATTATTTTTTGTGAACTTTTTTAGAAATCCAAAACGCAACATTCCTACTGACCCAGATGCTATTTTATCTCCAGCTGATGGCAAGGTAATGGAAATTGAAGATGTATATGAAGATTTGTATTTACATCGAGAATGTAAAAAGGTAACAATCTTTTTATCTGTTTTTGATGTGCATGCCAATCGAGCTCCTATTGAAGGCAAAATTACATATCGTCATTATACGATGGGAAGTTTTTTACCTGCTTTCAAAGAAGATGTGGGGTTTGAAAATGAACGTCATACAATTTGTATAGAAAACGATAAAACAGAAGTACTCGTCACACAAATTGCAGGTTTATTAGCTCGTCGTATTGTTTCTTGGACAGATCTTGATAGTGTATTAAAACGTGGCCAGTTATATGGTATGATTAAGTTTGGTTCATGTACTGAAATTTACATGGATAAAAATGTAGAGATTTGCATTGAAAAAGGTCAGCATATTACTGGTGGGGATACGATTATCGGGAGGCTTCGTCATGAATAAATCAGTTATTCCAAATTTATTTACTAGTTCTAATTTAGCATTTGGTGTTATCGGCATTACATTGTCTGCTACGGGCAATACCTTTGGGGCGGCTATTTGTGTGATACTATCACTGATTGCAGATGGTTTAGATGGGCGTGTGGCACGTGCATTAGGCGTAGCAGGTCCTATGGGGCGTGAATTAGATTCCTTATCCGATGTAGTCGGATTTGGCGTTGCCCCTGCTTATATGCTGTATGTTAATGATTTGCAAGGACTAGGCTGGCTCGGTTATATTCCGTTATTAGCCTTTGCTGTTTTAGGCGCTTTTCGTTTAGCTCGTTTTAATATTAAAACTGATGAAGTTCACGGCTATTTTGAAGGTCTTCCTATTCCAGCAGCAGGTTGTTTAGCGGCTACCTATATTTTATGTGGTGTGCAAGTCCCACAGCTAGTTTTGTTTGTGTCCATGATTCTTGTTGGTATCTTAATGGTTAGTGAAGTAAAATATCCTGACTTTAAAGGTCACAGTGCAGTTCGCATTAGCAAAATTGCTATCGCATTGGTTGCTCTCATCATCATTGCTGCATTGGTATATGATTGGCATACATGGGCTGTTATGATTTTTACTGGTTATGTGTTGTTTGGTCTGTTTAATACGGCGTTGAATATAGTGCGCAAATAGACTGTGGAGGTTTGTCTTATGGATTACCTACTGGATCTGATATTGATCCCTATGCAGGTAATAATCGTAATTTATACGGTTTATTATTTCGTACTTGCCGTTATAGGTATGTGGCGGTCTCGAGTTCATAAAAACTATACGCCAAAAAATTCATTCGCCATTGTTGTGTGTGCTCATAATGAAGAGGCTGTAGTAGGAGAGCTCGTAAAAAACTTAAAAGGTTTAGATTACCCAGACGATTTGTATGATATTTTTGTTGTAGCGGATAACTGTACTGATAAAACGGCTGAAGTGGCCAGTGCCGCAGGAGCTAATGTTCACGAACGTTTCAACAAAGAAGAGGTTGGTAAAGGGTATGCCATGGGGTGGATGTTTGACCGCGTGGATAAAATGGATAGGAAATATGATGCATTCCTCATCTTTGATGCTGACAACTTGGTACACCCTCAATTTATGTTAGAAATGAATGATCACCTCGAAAAAGGTGAATCTGTTATTCAAGGGTATCTTAACTCCAAAAACCCTACAGATTCATGGGTTGCGGGCACTTTTTCAATCATGTTCTGGATGGTTAACCATATGTGGCATTTAGCCAAATATCGTATTGGTTTATCAACGGCACTTGGCGGTACGGGTATGTGTATTCGTACATCTATTATTAAAGAATACGGATGGGATTGTACAAGCTTAACGGAGGACATGGAGTTCTCTATGAAGTTATTAACACATGGTATTAAGACGACATGGGCTCATGATGCTATCGTGTATGATGAAAAAGTAACAACTATGATGGCTTCTTGTAAACAACGTTTGCGTTGGGCACAAGGTCAATTTGATTGTGCAGATCGTTATATTCCTAAATTATTTGCAGCGGGTATTAAGCAAGGTAATATTGTCATTTTAGATGGTATTTTGCAAGTGAGTCAGCCTTATTTCTTATTGTTGACGACCGTATATTTGGTATTTTCTTATATCAATGCATATGTGCCAATTTACACCAATATTTTGTACCAAATTATGCCTATGTCCGTATGGCAAATTATTGGTATTGGGCAATATCTATTCCCATTAATTGTATTGTTGAAAATTAAGGTACCACCTAAAATTTGGTTTTACTACTTGTTATATCCAATTTTTGTATATTCATGGGTTCCAGTAAATATTTTAGGATGGTTCCGTCGTCATAATAAGGAATGGTCTCATACGGTGCATACAAGAGCTGTTGGCTTGGGGGATGTTAAATTAACTCGTATGGGAGATATGAATAAGAATAAAAAATAGAATCTATAGGAGTGACTATGCATATCTTAATGTGTAACGATGATGGCATTTTAGCTGATGGCTTACGCCAATTAGCGACGTATTTAAGTCAATATTATCGTGTTACCGTTGTAGCACCAGCTACTGAACAAAGTGCTAAATCCCATGCATTGACGACTGAGATTCCTTTAAAATTAGATGCGTACAATGGCGAGGATGAAAATCCTCGCCTTTATGCACTTACAGGAACTCCATCTGATTGTATGAAATTTGGACTCAGTTATTTATTAGCCGATGACATGCCTGATCTTGTTATTTCAGGTATTAATCATGGCTTTAATTTAGGTTCTGATGTATTGTATTCAGGAACCGTATCTGCAGCCATGGAAAGTGCTTTTTATGGAATCCCTGGCCTTGCTTTATCTGTAGAGCGATATTCGATTGAGCGTGGTCATGAAATGCATCCATTTATTCATGAATTAATTGAGAAAATTTATGTAAATGGTAATTTTGAAGGCCTATTAAATGTTAATTTCCCATTGCGCGGCATTTGTGATTGGGATCATTTTAAATTGGTGAGCCAAGGGCTTCAAACCTATAGTAATATAATTGATGCTAGAATTAATTCACGAGGTCAAGATTATTATTGGTTGGCTGGAGACTTGGATTGTGGAAAGGAAGACGTACCAACGGATGTTGAATACGCTCGAAAAGGTTATATTACAGGTGTTACTTTGACCTGGAAACAGCAAGATGATGTGGCGATGCATACACTCACAAATATTTTAGAAAAAATATAAAAAATTTGTTGACAGACATTTGTTATTCCTATATAATTACAAATGTTCCGAGACGCCGGAGTGGCGGAATGGCAGACGCACTTGACTCAAAATCAAGCGGGTAACACCGTGTGGGTTCAAGTCCCACCTCCGGCACCAACTACAAGCGGGAACGCTTGAACAGGTGATAAGAGTAATCTTATCACCTGTTTTTTGTTTATACGATTCAAGTAAAATGATAGAGGTCTCTATGGACATACAACATATTATGGATTATCTACCAATAACATATGCACTGCAACAACAAGATGTTAGCAAGACAATGGTTGATTTAAAACTGTTAAAAGAGATACCCATTGATAGTTCCGTTAATCAATGTCAAGGATTCTGCTATAACTCAAAAAAAGATGTATTTGTATTAGCTTGTATTAATTCTGAAAATACGCGACAAGTTATATATGAGCTAGATCCAAGAACATTTGATATTGTTGGTACCTATAAATTTCGTGATGCTTATGTATTAGCACATATGAATACGCTTACCTATAATCCAGACACTAATTTGTTATACACTACGAATGCTATGATTGATGGCCATCGCATTACTACAATAGATGCAGATACAATGAGTATTGGCAATACTATTACGATTCCTGAACGGGTATTTAATTTAGCCTATGATAAAAAAACGAATCAGTTTATGTCGATTGTTCCTGTAGATGCAACAATGAGACGTATCAATTACTATACATCACAGTTTCAACTCGTTCAGTCTAAAGATATAGATGCTAATTATGATGATTATAATAATAATGGTGCCTTTGCTAATGATGGTAAAACTATATTTGCAACGTTATCCACTGTTATTACTGTAGATAAAACAGGAAACGTTACTAAGATTGCTTCTTTTCCAAAAAATCTTGAAATTGAAGATATGGATATGCGTCATAACATAATGTACGCTGCTGTAAATATGAATCATAAAGTTTTTATTTATACTATGCTTAACTATTAATAGACTGTGCTTTCATCAATGATTAATCTAACAAAATTGTGTATAATAAAAAGATAGATAATCGACATATAAGAGGTTATGATATGAGATTAGGCACAGATATAATAGAAATTGATCGAATTAAAAAAGCCATAGACCGTTCAGAGCGCTTTCGACAGCGCGTATATACGGAACGTGAAATTGCTTATTGTGAAAGTAAACGCACAGGGATCTATCAATCCTATGCAGGTATTTACGCAGCAAAAGAGGCTTTTTTGAAAGCATTGGGGACTGGATTGCGTTACGGCTCATGGCATGATATTGAGGTGTGCCATGATGAATTCGGGGCTCCATCTCTAAGCATAACGGGGGCTTTCAAAAAAATTATGCAAGAACGAATGTATACAGAATCTATAGTTTCTATTAGTCACTGTCGGTCGTACGCTATGAGTACGGTCATCATAAAGAGGTAATTTATGTACAGTTTAACGAGAGAAGCATCACAACATATTGATGCCTATGTACCGCGTCATCTACACGTGCCTTTGGAGTTGCTCATGGAAAATGCAGGTCGAGGTATAGCCGATGCGTTGGTAGATGTAGAAGGAGAACGTTTTCACGAGGATCCTTTTACAGGTATGGTTCTATTGGTGTGTGGTGTTGGTAACAATGGAGCCGATGGACTGGTAGCGGCTCGTCATTTAATAGAACAAAGAATTCCCGTTACCATTGCATTAGTAGGCAATGTATCACATGGTAGTGAGCTATTTAATAAACAACTGACCATGGTGCGCGCCATGAGAATTGATATTGTTCCTTTTGAAAGTTTTAGTGATTGGTCCCGTGTTCATGTTGTCGTAGAAGGTTTAATGGGAACAGGTTTTCAAGGTGAATTACGAGAATCTGTAATATCTGTACTACATGACATCGATGTGGAACGCAACCAATATGGATTTTCTCTATGGGCTATCGATGTGCCCGCTGGTGTTGATGCCACTACGGGGCAGGCTTCGGATTATACATTATCCTATGATGCGACAGTGACTTTTGGATCTATTAAAGAGGGGCTATTGTTATATCCAGGCAAATCCTTGGCAGGCACAGTAATCATCGCACCGTTAGGGGTACCTTGGGAATTAGCATTAGAATCAGAGGCGCCGTTTAACACATCTCATTATGTTTTATATGATCGTTTAGCTTCATTGGAACTTAGTGATCGAATGCCGCAGGCCCATAAGGGTGTTAATGGTAATGCTTTAATTGTGGGCGGTTCTGAATCAATGGTAGGAGCACCTATCATAAGCGCAGAGGCGGCCGTACACGGTGGAGCCGGTAAGGTTTCATTAGCCGTTCTTAATAGTGTGCGATCTATCGTACAGTCTAAATGCATACCAGAAGTCATGGTATTGCCATTAGAAAATATAGGTTCCATCAATTTACAATCCTATGATGTCGTTGCCGTTGGCCCTGGATTAGGACGCACAGATGAAGCCAAAGTATTGGTAAATTCTTTGTTAGAACGACAATCGGGACATATGGTTATCGATGCTGATGGATTATATGCTCTTGGTACCATAGGACATGTTTATGCACATGGGGATAAGACTATTACTTATGAAGGTAATATGCAGTTTAAAAATTGTATTATGACACCTCATTTAGGCGAGTTTAGCCGTCTTATTGATACATCCATTAATTTTATAGAGAAGCATTATGTAGAGTTAGCGATTCAATTTGCTGTAGCTCATAATGTAGTGCTCGTTTTAAAAGGAATTCCTAGTTTAGTTGCCTTTCCTACCGGTGAAGTATATATCAATATGATAGGCAATCCTGGTATGGGAACAGGAGGAATGGGTGATAGTTTAACGGGGATTATAGCCGCCTTTGTAGCACAAGGTTATTCTTTACAGTCTGCGGCCTTATTAGGTGTCTATGTACATAGTCGAAGCGCTGATATATTGGCTAAAGAAAAACCTTGGGGCTATACACCAAGTGATGTAAGCCAATCCGTTGGTTTGGTACTACAAGAGTTATTGAAAGGATAGGTATATGACGCGATTACAACGAATACTACTCTGTTTAATAGCTTTATTAGTGCCACTGTTTGTGCTAGCAGGTTGTTCGAATTCAGATGTATCCAAAGCGGCTACACAAGCCGTGTCGGCATCATCCAATTATTCTATTGATACAAAGCAGACTAATGCAGAAGGGCATGTTGATATCTATATGCTAGATATCGGCCAAGGGGATGCAATACTTCTTAAAGTTGGTGATGAGTATAGCATGATTGATACGGGAGATATAGAACATCGTGAAAATATTGTAGCCCAACTACATAACCTCGGTGTTACAAAGCTTAAAAATGTCATCATCACACATCCTCATGCAGATCATATGGGTGGTTTTTTAGCTATTGCAAAAGCAATGCCTATAGAACATGTATATGATGATGGTATTTCTGTTGACAATAATATGTATAAAACATATGAAAAATGGATTGAGAAAAAGAATATTCAACGCACTACGTTAAAAAAAGGTGGTACTGTTGATTTTGGTCATGGTGCAGTATTTGTAGTATATGCGCCTTGGGATGATATATTAGTAGATAAAAAAGGGCAACCGGATTTAAATAATAATTCTATTGTTGGTAAATTTATATTTGGTAAATTTTCTATGCTCTTTACAGGTGATGCAGAATTACAAGAAGAACAACGGCTTATAAAAGAGCAAAATAGTAAGCTCTTTGCTCGTATTTTGAAGGTGGGGCATCACGGATCACGAACAAGTAGTTCTGAAGATTTCCTAAAATCCGTCAAACCAGAGAGTGCATTAATCTCTTGTGGGTTATATAATAAATATGGTCATCCTCATGATGTGACATTACGTCATTTGAATGAACACAATATCGCCATTTATCGTACAGATACGATGGGACGTATTCACATTAGTACGGATGGGAATGAATGGCAAATTTCTACAGAACGATGATAGATATGTATAATCCGTATACCTATCTTCATGTTTGTATGAAATAATCTATCTATAATCTAACATTAGTTTATGGATAGATTGGAACGATGAGACGAAACATTAGTATCATCGGCTCATCTCTATGGTTTGGACAAAAAGTATGTCAGTTAGATTGGAGTGAATGTATTGCGTAAACTATTTTTAATTTGCTTTGCTTTTCTCATGGCTGTACCACTGATGTTAAGTCAAGCAAAGGCTGCCAATTTACAGGATGCTCGTTGGGTAACGAGAACTGATGCACCTGTTCCATATGTACGTATGGTTATGGATTTATCTACTCCTGTAAACGCGGCAGCATCCATCAGTAAAGATGGAAAAACGACAACGGTTACTTTGAAGAATACGAAGCTAAAAACGACGAAGAATACTATTTATATGGATTCTTCCATTGCTAGCGTAGCTCAACTTTCACAAGTAGGCAAAGATGTGGCAGTTACGATTAAAACTCCATCCGCATTGGATACTAATGATGTGAAGGTTTTCTCTTTGAAGAAGGATACAGTTAATCAAAAGCCGTATCGAATTGTTGTAGATGTACAGAAAAAAGGCGTGGCTCCAAAACCTATCAATTATGGTAAGAAACCATCCCCAGCTACAGCGCCAGCAAGTAGCAAAGGGTCTGGTAAATACTCTGTATCAGGAGGATTATCCGGTAAGGTGATTACTATTGATCCAGGTCATGGTGGTAGCGACCCAGGTGCTATCGGCCCTACAGGGTTCCAAGAAAAAAGTGCAACATTACCGATTGCTAAATATTTGAAATCAGCTTTAGAAGCTCGCGGTGCTAAGGTGTTCATGACTCGTACTACAGATGTCGATGTATATGGTCCTAATGCGAGTGGTGTTGATGAGTTGGGTGCTCGCGTTAATATAGCAAACTCCCATAATTCAGATGCTTTTGTAAGTGTTCATATTAACTCTTTCAACAACCCAAGTGTAGGTGGCATTGCTACATACTACTATTCTAAAACTGGTAATGACGCTCGCTTAGCACAAAAAGTACAAAATCAAATTGCTAATGTACCAGGTTTCAATGGTGACAGAGGTATCCAAGAAGGTAATTTGTATGTATTAAGACATACAAATATGCCGGCTATTCTCGTAGAATTAGGCTTTATTTCTAACCCTAATGAAGAACGTGCATTGAAGAGCGAACAAACAGAACAAGACTTTGCTAATCGCATTGCTGCTGGTATTGCTAGTTACTTTGGAGGCTAAGGATGAATATTCGAAATCAAATAACAGTGATTGCTTGTATCGGCATCCTAGCTTTTACAGCGGGCTGTAATTCCAATCAAATGCAAAACACAGGTTCTACAAACGTAAGCCAAGAGGTTAAGGTCAATAAAGATGCTGAAACTGCTAAGGCTTCTAGTGAATCCGTTAAAATGGTATTCTTTGTTCCTACTGAAGATGGTTCCGGTGTTAAACAACAATCCGTGGATATCGCAGCAGATAAGGTGACGCCGAAGGCGGCATTGCTTGCCATGTTAAAAGCTGATCGCCAACAAAAGTATCCTATCTTTGATAAAGCGATAGAAATCAACTCTGTAACGGTTAAAGATGGAGTTGCTTCTGTAGAGGTGAATAAAGCTTTTGTTAATGGTAAAGGTGGCGACTTAACTGTTAAGTTGCAAATGGCTGCTATTGTTAATACATTGACCTCTTTTGATAATATCAATGGAGTGCTCTTTGTATGTGATGGCAAAAAGGTTCCTGTTGTAGGCGCATTCGATACGAAGAGCCCTGTTAAACGGATGGAACAACTCATAAAAAAATAATGTACGAATCGACCTCATCGGTATGATGAGGTCGATTTTTTTTGCATTCCTATATATGTTACAATACATATAGTGTATAAGATAAAAAAGGTGATATTGTGGAACTTAAAACTCTTGGTGAATTTAATTTCATACATAGTATTGAATCGGATACAATATATGACAATAAGACAGTGGTGCAAGGTATTGGCGATGATTGTGCCGTTTATAAAGCTAGTGAAGGGTATGATCAGCTCATAAGTACGGATACCATGGTGGAAGGTGTTCATTTTAGCTTTCATTATATGGCGCCCTATGATGTAGGATATCGTTTGATGACGGCTAATTTGAGTGATATTGCTGCTATGGGAGGTATACCACGTCAGGTTGTATTATCTGTATCTGCACCAGGTCATATTGACACGCGAATTTTAGATGAAATTTATAGAGGGATTAAGGATCAGTGCCAACGATATCATGTAAATCTTATTGGCGGTGACACGGTCAGTATAGATGGCCCCATGGTGTGGACCATTACTATCATAGGCGAAGTGCCTAAAGGTAAAGCGATACTACGAAGTGGTGCTCGACCTGGGGATGTGGTGGGCGTTACTAATTATATTGGTTATGCTGCCACCGGGTTAGGATCCTTATCATATAACTTTGATGGCTATCCTATGACGCGCATCGGCCATCAACGACCAGAACCTCAAATTGAATTAGGCCAATCGTTACGCGAACTTGGTATTCACAGTATGAATGATATTAGCGATGGCCTTAGTAGTGAGTTGAATGAAATTGCAAAGGCATCACATGTCTCAATCGTCATTGATGAAGCACTTATTCCATTGCATGAAGAAACATATAAATTAGCTGCTGCATTACATACTAATCCTGTCGATTATGCCTTGTTGGGCGGTGAAGATTTTCAGCTCGTATTTACGGCGCCTAAGGAACTTTCACAGGCATTAGAACAGTTAGGTTCTATCACGCTTATTGGTGAGGTTATAGAGGGAAAACCGATGGTACAATTGGTGACTAAGGATAAAGAGATACGCTTATTAGAAGCGAAAGGATATAATCATTTTCATGAGTAAGAATAAAGTTATATTAGAAACGCATTCCGTACAGGATACGCAATGTTTTGGCGAACGCCTAGGGCAGTGGGTCAAAGAGTCTGCTAGTCCACTATGCATGGCATTAATAGGTGATTTAGGGACTGGTAAGACTCATATGTCTCAGGGCATAGCAAAGGGTCTTGGCGTGTCGGAGGATATTACAAGTCCTACATTTTCTCTTATGAATACCTATATGACATTGGCCGGTGAAATATACCATTTTGATTTATATCGCATGGATGATGTAAGTGAATTAGAAAATATTGGGTTTTATGAATTTACAGAGGATCAAGTTGCCATTGTAGAGTGGGCGGATAAGTTTGAAGCTGAATTGCCCGATGAAACGTTATGGATACATATTGATTCGATTGATACTCACTCTAGACGGATTACATTAGAGAGCGATGTACTTGACGCTGAAACATTGAATACTTTAGGAGGTATGTATGTGGTTGGGAATTGAAACGAGTTCTGTCGTTTCTAGTGTTGCTGTGATGAATGAAAGTCAGTTACTTGGTGAAATTACCATACAAGCAGGATTGACTCATTCTGAGCAGTTGGTACCACATATTCAATCATTGCTAGAGATGACGAGGGTAGAAAAATCTGATTTAAAAGGAATCGTTGCTGCTAGTGGTCCCGGTTCCTTTACGGGTTTGCGCATAGGAATGGGGACGGCAAAGGCGATGGCCTATGCATTACAAATACCTTTATATGGGGTTATGACTATGGATGGATTAGCGCGTAATATTCCATACACTACTGATACGATTTGCACGGTAATTGATGCGCAAAAGAAACATGTCTATGCTGCTTTGTATACATATGATAGAGAGCATTTACAGGTTAAAGAAGAGCCATTCGTAGTAGAAGCTGCTTCATTAGTAGAACGATTACGAAACCAACATAAACGCGTCATATTTGTGGGCGATGGTATTAAGCGGATTGCTCCACTAGTAGAAGATGATGAGTTATTAATCATTGGTGATCCTATCTATCGCATACCTAAGGCTAGCTCTTTATTATTAAGTGCCCGCTCTATGATTGAACGAGGTGAAAGTGCTGATCCTATGGATATGGTACCGTACTATATTAGACGGTCTGAAGCAGAAGTATTGTGGGAAGAAAAGCATAAAAATAATCCTGCTATGTTAAAGGAGAATCCTACAGTCACTGTAATCGAAGCGGCAGGTGAAAAATAGACATGACAGTCCGTAGAGCAACGATTGAGGATGCAAAGGAAATTTTTGCTATTGAAATGGAATGCTTTTCTGTTCCTTGGAGTTTAGATTCCATAGAAACAGAATTGATGAATGAAGATAAGAAACTCTATTATGTTGTAGAAGATGTCAATGGTGTTGTAGGTTATGCAGGAGCGTGGCTCGTATATGATGAAGGGCAAATTACGAATATTGCAATACGTCCATCTGCAAGACGCCAAGGCTTTGGTGCTAAACTTACGAGTGCATTGATAGAGGAATGTTTTAAACGAGGCATGCATGAAATCTTTTTAGAAGTTCGTATATCTAATTTGTCTGCTTTATCTTTATACCGCCAATTGGGGTTTACTGTAAAAGGTATGCGAAAAAATTATTACTCAGAGCCTAAAGAAGATGCGTATATCATGTCTCTTATTAAAGAGGAAGGAAAATGAGTGTATATACATTAGCATTAGAAAGTAGCTGTGATGAAACATCGGCCGCTGTACTTAAGGATGGCCGTACAGTACTTTCTAATGTCATATCGAGTCAGGTGCCAATTCACCGAAAATTTGGTGGTGTAGTGCCAGAAATTGCATCCCGTCATCATATAGAACAAGTTATCCCTGTTATTGATAAGGCTTTAGCGGATGCTCATGTTACATTGGATGACATTGATCATATAGGGGTTACCTATGGTCCTGGATTAGTAGGGGCCCTATTAGTTGGTGTAGCAGCTGCAAAAGGATTATCCTTTGCTACGGGGATTCCCTTAGTACCTGTTCATCATATGGAAGGTCATATTTTCGCTAATTTCTTAGCTAATCCTACATTAGAGCCACCATTTTTAAGCCTTGTTGTATCCGGTGGTCATACTATGCTAGTTCATGTGAAAGGCTATGAAGAATTCGAGATTTTAGGACAAACACGGGATGATGCGGCAGGAGAAGCCTTTGACAAAATTGCCCGCGTTATGGGGTTTCCATATCCAGGAGGACCTCATATTGATGCATTAGCAACAGAGGGTAATCCAGATGCTATTGAGTTTCCGAAGGCCCTTAGTGAGTCGGGAAATTTTGAATTTAGCTTTAGTGGCTTAAAATCAGCTGTTCTAAATTATTTAAATAGTAAATCACAAAAGGGTGAAGACATACATAAGGCTGATGTGGCGGCGTCCTTTCAAAAGGCCATCGTAGATGTTCTCGTAGAAAAAACTAAGGATGCAGCTCATACACTAGGGGAAACTAAAATAACCATTGCTGGTGGTGTATCCGCTAACCAAGGCTTACAAGTAGCATTAGAGAATATGTGTAATGAAGAAGGATTTACGTACTATAAACCAGGTAAAATTTTAGCTACTGATAATGCGGCTATGATTGGATGCCGTGCTTACTATATGGCACAAGCCGGAAAATTCTGCGATTTACATTTAAATGCTAAGCCTAGTGTGCCAATTGGTACCGTTGCATGGGTAGAAGGTAACTAGTATGACTGTACATATATATGATGAACTTGTTAAGGAAACAAATCTATCTAGTTTGCAAGCAGCCCTACTAGTTCATATTAGTCATATGATTCGCTTTGGCCAATCGGTGAGTAAACATAAGATTGTTTTGTTTACAGAGATTGCGAATGATGACATGATGTGTATATATGAGTCTAATGACTCATTAGTTACATCTCGCATACCTAGTTCTGATATGTGGAAAAAACTAATCACCACCGGTGAAAGCTTTCAACAATCCACACAAAATGGATTTGAATATCTATTTCCTATTGTCGATAATGGCGGTAAGACTATAGGAGGCATTTCCTTCTCGTATATAGCACCTGCCAATAGTGTGGAAGGGAAACGAGGATTTATCGTAGCCGATACAATGAACCGATTGATGTTGACGGCCACAGATGAACAAATTAAAGAATATGATCCTATATCGTATTTGGATGGGCTCATCATTTTTGACCAAAATGGGACTATCCTGTACGGCAATGATACGGCGTTACACTTGGCGGATATAGTCGGTGTTGATCGGCGGTTGGTGGGCACATCTATTTTTGGTAGTTCTTTAAAAATATCTGCTATTCATCGTGTCATAGATGAACGAAATGATTTTGTATCCGAAGAAATCTATCATAATATGGTACTAAGACAGCATTTGATTCCTATTCCGATGGGACGCAATGAATGTCGTTGCTTTTTAATTCTTCACGATTGTACCCGTGAAAGTAAACAGCAACAAGAACTACTAGTTAAAAATTCCATTATTAAAGAGATACATCACCGTGTTAAAAATAACTTACAAACAGTAGCAGGTTTACTACGGATGGAAGCGCGGCGCTCTGATTTACCAGAGGTAAAATCGGCATTACAAGAGGGTATTTCCCGTATTGAAAGTATGGCCCTTGTCCATGATTTAGTATCTCACTATGATGAGGACTATATATCTATACGATCCATATATGATGAATTGTGCCGATTATTACGCCAGAGCATGGTAAATCGTAATCAACATGTAGAATTTCGCTATCATGGAGACGATTGTATCATTTCATCTCATCAAGCCAGTTATATTTCTCTTGTATTCAATGAACTGATTTCTAATAGTATTGTGCATGGGTTGGATGGGACTGATGGTGTAATTTCATTATCTGTATCCAGTATGAATGATACTATTGCTCTAGTATTTACAGATTCAGGTAAAGGTTTGCCTCGTGATTTTGATATGGCTAAAAGTAAGCGATTAGGCATGCAAATTATTAATAATTTGGTGACTCACGAGCTACAAGGTCATATGACGATTGAAAATGGTGATGTTGGGGTTATTGTTACAATTCATATTCATAAGGAGCAATAAATGCGTATTTTAATCGTTGATGATGAATCTTTAATCCGCATGGATTTGCGAGATATTCTAGAATCTGAACAACATGAAGTGGTTGGGGAAGCATCGAATGGTGTTGAAGCTATTACGATGTGTAAAGAACTAAAACCTGATGCGGTGTTAATGGATGTGAAAATGCCTGAGCTAGATGGTATAGAAGCAGCTCGTCAAATTGGATTTAACCACTTGGCACCTGTTGTACTTCTAACTAGTTATAGTCAACAGGATTTAGTGACAAAAGCTCGTGAATCTGGTGTATATGGATATTTAATAAAACCTGTCAGAGAAGAGCAGCTGATTCCAACATTAGAAATGGCATGTGGTCGATTTTTAGATGATTTAGAATCACGTCAACAAATGGCTGATTTAGAGAAAACTCTAGAAGAACGAAAAATAATACAAAAAGCGACAGGCATTCTTATGGATTTATATAAAATTCCGGAGGACGAATCATATAATCGAATTCGGCAATTAAGTATGAAGAAACGAGAGTCTATTGTCAATATATGTAAGCTAATCATTCAACAAGCATCGTCTAATTAATAAAAACTATAGGGCGATACATATAACCTTCTATATAAGATATAAAAGCTTATATAGAAGGTTATTTTATATGAATTAGTACTTGTAAAAACTAAAAAGTCAAAAAATCAAAATTAATACTTGCAATTATTTTGACATAGGTTATAATAATACATGTGATTAGCACTCGATAAGTTAGAGTGCTAATGAATTATGAAGAATACATAGTAAATAAGGAGTGACATCATATGTTAAAACCATTAGCTGACCGCGTTCTTATCCGTTTAGAAGCAAAAGAAGAAAAAACTAAAAGTGGTATCTTCCTTCCTGATACAGCAAAAGAAAAACCTCAAGAAGGTGTTGTTGTAGCAGTAGGTGCTGGTAAAGTATATGACAATGGTCAACGTGTAGCTCCAGAAGTTAAAGTTGGCGATACTGTTATGTTTGCAAAATATGCTGGTAGCGAATTAGAAATCGATGGCGCTACTCACTTGATTATTAGCGAACGCGATATCTTAGCAGTATTATAATAGCTTTCAAGGCTATACATGTTAATGATACATTCTATATTGCCTTAGGGCATATATTTCTTTACATTGGATAGTGTTACTATCTAGGAGGTAATACATATGGCAAAAGAAATCTTGTTTAATGAAGAAGCTCGTCGCGCTTTGGGTCGTGGCGTTGATCAATTGGCAAATGCTGTAAAAGTTACATTAGGACCAAAAGGTCGTAATGTTGTATTGGATAAAAAATTCGGTTCCCCAACAATCACAAATGATGGTGTAACTATTGCTCGTGATATCGAACTTCCAGATCCATTTGAAAACATGGGCGCTCAATTAGTTAAAGAAGTTGCTACTAAAACTAACGATGTAGCAGGTGATGGTACTACTACTGCAACAGTATTGGCACAAGCTATGATTCAAGAAGGTATGCGCAACGTCGCAGCTGGTGCTAACCCAATGATCTTGAAAAAAGGTATTGAAACAGCAGTTAAAACTTTGGTTGAAGAAATTAAAAAACGTTCCATTAAAGTTTCTGGTAAATCTGAAATCGCTCAAGTTGCAAGTGTATCTGCTGCTGACGAAGAAATTGGTGGTTTAATTGCTGAAGCTATGGAAAAAGTAGGTAACGACGGCGTTATCACTGTAGAAGAATCCAAAGGCTTGCAAACTGCATTAAACGTAGTAGAAGGTATGCAATTTGACCGAGGTTACATTTCCCCTTACATGGTAACTGACCCTGATCGTATGGAAGCTGTTATGGATAATCCATACATCTTGATTACTGACCGTAAAATCAGTGCTATCGCTGATATGTTGCCAACACTTGAAAAAGTGGTAAAAGTAGGTAAAGAACTTCTTATCATCGCTGAAGATGTAGAAGGCGAAGCATTGGCTACATTGGTAGTAAACCGCTTGCGTGGTACTTTCAAAGCAGTAGCTGTAAAAGCTCCTGGCTTCGGTGACCGTCGTAAAGCTATGCTTGAAGATATCGCAATCTTAACTGGTGGTACTGTAATTACTGAAGATATGGGCCGCAAACTTGATTCTGTAGAACTTACTGATCTTGGTACAGCTCGTCAAGTTCGCATCACTAAAGATGAAACTACAATCATCGATGGTGTAGGCGATAAAGACGTAATTGCTAAACGCGTTAGTCAAATCCGTGCACAAGTAGAAGAAACAACTTCTGAATTCGATCGTGAAAAATTACAAGAACGTCTTGCAAAATTATCTGGTGGTGTTGCAGTTATCGAAGTAGGTGCTGCTACAGAAGTTGAAATGAAAGATAAAAAACTTCGTATCGAAGACGCATTGAATGCAACTCGCGCAGCTGTTGAAGAAGGTATCGTAGCTGGTGGTGGTACTACATTTATCGATATCATCCCTGCATTGAACACATTGGAAGCTACTGGTGATGTTCAAACTGGTATTAACCTTGTAAAACGTGCAGTAGAAGAGCCACTTCGTCAAATTGCTTACAATGCTGGTCTTGAAGGCTCCGTTGTAGTAGAAAAAGTTAAAAATACAGAAGCTGGTGTTGGTTTCAACGCATTGACTGAAGAATATATCGACATGGTAAAAGCTGGTATCGTGGATCCTGCAAAAGTAACACGTTCTGCTCTTCAAAATGCTGCATCCATCGCTTCTCTTGTATTGACTACTGAAACAATCGTAGCTGATAAAGTAGAAGAAAATGCTGCTGCTCCTGCAATGCCTCCAATGGGTGGCATGGGCGGTATGATGTAATCAACTGCTTTTAGCGATACATAGATAATATATTAAAATCCTAATGAATGTAGATTGCTACATTCATTAGGATTTTTTATTCTTAGAATGAGTCTTGATAAATTGATTTCATAAGCCATTTATGGTATAATTCTATAGAATTTCATATAAGAGTCTTTGTTTGACAGACACTAGTATATAGCATATAATTTTTATATCTAAAAATATCTATATAATAAAGAGGTGTTACTATGTTGAACTTTTTATTTAAAAGTAAACCTGATTATATTAATTTTGGGCTTTTATTCTATCGCCTTGCATTAGGTATTTCCATGTTCTATCATGGATACTTAAAATATGTAAGTGGTGAACAAGGTCTTTATAAGGTAGGGGCCATGTTGTCCGCCTTAGGTGTGCCAAGTGGCTTTGAGGTAATTCTAGGTACTATTGCTTCCTATGCAGAGATGGTTGGTGGTATTCTTATCATCATAGGTTTGTTTACACGGATAGGCTCCATTTTGATTATAGGTACATTGGCAGTGGCTACTATACTAAATCTTAACGGTAATTTCTTTAGTTGGGATTATCCATCGCAAATGGGCTTTGGTGCTATCATGCTGTTCTTTGCTGGTGCAGGCCGCTATAGTTTAGATAAGGCATTATTTAAATAATCAGTTGATTAGAAGACTCATCATAGATGAGTCTTTTACTATGTAGAGAGGTTATTATGAATCAAAAAACAGTTCCATTTACATCTGAACAATTAGAAGCAATTATTGCTAACTATCCGACTCCATTTCATATTTATGACGAAGAAGGTATCGTTAATAATATGAAGAAATTTATCTCCTCATTCTCTTGGAATAAGGGATTTAAACAATATTTTGCTGTGAAAGCTACTCCAAATCCATATATTATGCGTGTGTTGCAAAAACTAGGGGTAGGCGCTGATTGTTCTTCCTTAGCTGAATTACTTCTATGCGAAAAGGTGGGCATTACAGGTCATGACATTATGTTCACATCCAATGACACACCTTATGTAGAGTATAAAAAGGCGTTAGATATGGGGGCTATCATCAATTTAGACGATATTACTCATATTGAATACTTAGAAAAACATCACGGATCTCTACCAGATACATTCTGCGTACGTTATAATCCAGGTCCTTTGAAAGAAGGGGGCAATACGATTATTGGCCTTCCAGAGGAAGCAAAATACGGTATGACTCGTGAGCAAGTATTTGAGGCATATAAGCAATTACAAGCAAAGGGTGTAAAACATTTTGGTTTACATACTATGGTTGTATCCAATGAACTTGATATTGATGGATTGGTAGGTACAGCTGAAATCTGCTTTAACCTAGCTGTAGAAATTAAAGAAAAATTAGGCATCGATGTTGCATTTATCGATCTTGGTGGTGGTGTAGGCGTAGCATATAAACCAGAACAAACGCCTGTTGACTTTGAAAAATTGGGCGAACGTGTTCATGAAGCTTATGATCGAATCATTAAAGGCAATGGTCTTAAGGATATTGCTTTGGCCTACGAATGTGGTCGTATGGTAACAGGCCCATTTGGATATCTTGTTTCCACAGCTATTCACAAAAAGGACATCTATCGTCATTACATCGGTTTAGATTCTTGCATGGCGAATTTAATGCGTCCAGCATTGTATGGTTCTTACCATCATATTACAGTAATGGGAAAAGAAAATGCTCCTCAAGATCATGTGTATGATGTAACTGGTTCCTTGTGTGAAAATAATGATAAATTTGCTATTCAACGAGAATTGCCAAAAATTGATATTGGTGACCGTATCATCATTCATGATGCAGGTGCACATGGTCATTCAATGGGCTTTAACTATAATGGCAAATTACGTTCTGCTGAATTGTTACTGCACAAAGATGGATCTGTTACACAAATTCGTCGCGCTGAAACATACGATGATTTATTTGGTACATTAGACTTCTCTAATTTATAATATTGAGAATTAAATAGAGTTGAGAACTACTATTAATAAACGATAAGATATATGGATATATAGGGATTTTTTCTAATTCCTGTATATTTTAGTAGGAATATCTTGCTATCATTTAGATAAGAATGTATAATGAGTATAGATTGTTATGCACATACTTGCTAAAGTGGCGAGAGAATACGGCGGTATCACCCTTGTGCGTACCGCCGTTTTTCTATGTGACTATAAAGTTTTAATCATATAATCAGATTATCTGATACGAAGGAGTGAAATATTTTGGCTGAATTACTTCAGATTAAAGATTTGGAAGTGTCTGTAGAAGAGAAGAAAATTCTTAAAGGCATTAATTTAACAATAAATAAAGGTGAGATTCACGTCGTAATGGGTACGAATGGTGCAGGTAAATCCACATTGGCAAATGCTATTATGGGTAACCCATTGTATACAGTCGATAAAGGTTCTATCGTATTTGATGGTAAGGATATTACAGAAGATGCTGTAAATGATCGTGCAAAAGCAGGCATCTTTATGTCATTCCAAAGCCCAATTTCCGTTCCTGGTATTACTGTAGAAAACTTCATCCGTACTGCAAAATCTACAATTACAGGTGAAAATGTACGCGCGTTGGCTTTCAAAAAAGAATTGAAAGAAAAAATGGATGAATTGTCCTTTGACACATCCTATGCACAACGTTATGTAAACGAAGGTTTCTCCGGCGGGGAACGCAAGAAAAATGAAATTCTTCAAATGTCTATTTTAAATCCAAAATTGGCTATCCTTGACGAAACTGACTCTGGTCTTGACGTTGATGCTGTTCGCATTGTATCCGAAGGTGTTAATCGTTTCCACAATGAAGATAATGCAGTATTAATCATTACTCACCACAATCAAATTTTACAAAAATTAAAACCTGATTTTGTACATGTTTTGATCAATGGTAAAATCGTTAAGACTGGTGATGCTTCATTGGTTCGTGAAATTGAAGAAAAAGGTTACGACGCATACAAAGCATTAGCATAGGAGGCAACATGGAAGAAAGAAAGAAAACCCAAGTTGCGGATATGGACCGTGGTGTCTATGATATAAAGAATAATTTTGAGTATTCCTATATTGCTGATGCTGGGTTAACAGAAGATATTATCCGTGAAATTTGGTCTAATAAAAATGAACCGGAATGGATGCTTGACTTCCGTTTGAAATCCTTAGAGATTTACAATCGTATGGAAATTCCTAATTGGATTCCTGATATTTCTGGCTTAGATATGGAACATATTTACACATATGTAAAGCCTAAAGTAGATATGAAGGGCGATTGGAATGAAGTACCTGACGATATTAAGAGCACATTTGATCGCCTCGGTATTCCAGAAGCAGAAAAAACATCTCTTGCAGGTGTAGGTGCCCAATATGACTCCGAAGTCGTATATCACAGCATTCAAGAAGATCTTGTAAAACAAGGCGTAATTTATACTGATATTGAAACAGCACTTCATGAACATGAAGAAATCGTAAAAAAATACTGGATGACATTGATTCCTCCTACAGATCATAAATGGGCAGCTCTTCATGGTGCCGTTTGGTCTGGTGGTTCCTTTGTATATGTTCCTGCAGGCGTGCAAGTGGATATTCCATTGCAATCCTATTTCCGTTTGAATGCACCAGGTGCTGGTCAGTTCGAACATACGATGATCATCGTAGAAGAAGGTGCTAAGGTACACTTTATCGAAGGTTGTTCTGCTCCTAAATACGATGTATCCAATCTTCATGCAGGCGCAGTAGAATTGTTCGTTAAGGATAACGCTACGTTGCGTTATTCCACAATTGAAAACTGGTCTAAGAATATGTACAACCTCAATACCAAACGTTGTGTTGTAGGTAAAGGCGGTACTATTGAATGGGTATCTGGTTCCTTTGGTTCTCACGTATCCTGTTTGTACCCAATGAGTATTCTTAATGGTGAAGGTGCTCATGCTGAGTTTACAGGCGTAACATTTGCTGGTGAAGGTCAATTCCTTGATACTGGTTGTAAGGTGGTTCACAATGCACCATATACGACAAGTAATGTAAACTCTAAATCTATCTCCAAATCCGGTGGCGCTGCTATTTATCGTGGCTTGTTGAAAATTGGTCCTAATGCAGAACATGCAAAAGCAACTGTATCCTGTGAATCCTTGATGTTGGATGAAATTTCTCAATCCGATACAATTCCAGCTATTATTGTAGAAAATGATAATGTCGATTTAGGTCATGAAGCTAAGATTGGCCGTATTTCTGATGAAGCTATTTTCTACCTTATGACGCGTGGTATTAGTGAAGAAGAAGCTCGCGCAATGCTTGTTCGTGGTTTCGTAGAACCAATTTCTAAAGAATTGCCATTGGAATATGCTGTTGAAATGAATAATCTAATCAATCTTGAATTAGAAGGTTCTATCGGTTAAGGAGGTACTATGAGCGAATTACTATTTAATGAACTTCCTAGACCTACCTTTAGATGGTTGCGTGTTAACCATACTCCAGCAAGTCTTTGGGGAGAATCAGACAAAACTACAGCTGTATTGGTAAAAGGTAATGATGCCATTATAAGCCCATTGCCATCTGGTACAGCTTTGATAAATACAAACTATAAAGGTGCTAATGGTGAGGCTGTAGCTAAGCTTGTAAGCGAAGCTGAAGGCTATCGTATCCATGTGCCTGCTAAGGCAAAAGAAGTGGTAGGTATTCGCATTGATGCGAGTGCACGTATTGCCAGTCGTTTCCAATTTATCGTTGAAGAAGGCGCTGACGTAGAAGTACAATTCTTCTTGGATGGTGGTACAAAAGAGGCGACTAATATTCAATACCTTAATGAATACGATGTAAAATCTAATGCTAAGATTGTCGTTAAAAAAGTAAATCTTTTAGACGAAACTGTACAGCATATCGAACATCGCTATACAAAACTAGAGGATAATGCCGATGTGGAATACATCAATGTAGAAATTGGTGGCAAAGAAAACTTCCTAAACTATGAACATGATTTACAAGGTGAATCTAGTAAAATCGTTCATGACATTGCTTATTTAGGCAATAAGGAACAAAAATTTGATATTGCTATGCTCATGACACATGGTGGTAAAAAATCTTTTAGTGATATTCATACATTAGGTGCCTTAAGCGATACATCTAAAAAATCCTTCCGTGGTACATTGGATTTCCTTCGCGGTGCCGTTGCCTCTGAAGGTGCTGAAGAAGATACATGTTTATTGTTAGATCCTACTGTTAAATCTATTTCTCTACCATTGTTATTGTGTAAAGAAGATAATGTAGTAGGTAATCATGCAGCTAGTGCAGGACAAATTGATCAAAATAAATTGTTCTACCTCATGAGCCGTGGTTTTAGTGAAGTAGAAGCTAAACATATTATTGTAGAATCAATGATTCGACCAATCATCGATCGCATTGGTGATGACGTGATTGAAGAAGCTGCATTAACTGCAGTACGTAATAAGATTTAAGAGGATTGACTATGAGACCTATTACAGAAGCATATAAGGATTTTCCTATTTTACATAAAGAACATAATGGTCATCGCCTTATTTACTTAGATAGTGGTGCAACGGCGCAAATTCCTCAAATGGTAATGGATCGCCTTACAGACCATATGCTTCACCACAATGGTAATCCACATCGCGGTTCTCATATCCTCGCTATTGAAGCGTCGGAAGCGTATGAAAATGCACGTGACCGCGTTGTTGAGTTCATCAATGCCCGTGAGCGAGAAGAGGTTGTCTTTACCCGTAATAGTACGGAATCGATGAACCTAATCGCTCATAGCTATGGCGCTAATTTTGTTACAAAAGGTGATAAGATTGTCATTACTGTTGCAGAACATCATGCCAATCTTGTTACATGGCAATATGTTGCTGAAAAAACAGGTGCTACATTAGAATATATGTACTTAGATGAATCGGGCCATTTGAAAGATGGTGAAATCAATAAGATTGATGAAAGTACTAAAATTGCGGCATTTGCCCATGTGAGCAATGTTCTTGGCATGGAATTTCCTGTGAAAGAATTGACTGAAAAAGCCCATTCTGTAGGGGCTGTTGTGGTTCTTGACGGAGCTCAATCTACACCTCATATGAAGGTAGATGTACAAGCTTTGGACTGTGATTTCTTCGTATTCTCTGGTCATAAAATGTGCGCTTCTCAAGGTATTGGTGTGCTATATGGGAAACGAGAATTACTTGAAAAAATGCCACCATTCTTACTCGGTGGTGATATGATTGAATATGTAAAAGAACAATCTACTACATTCAATGAATTACCATATAAATTCGAAGCTGGTACACCAAATGCTCATGGTGCTGTAACATTACATGCCGCTATTGATTATCTCGAATCTTTCGGCATGGATGCTATTGAGGCACATGAAGAAGAATTGGTATCCTATGTATTGCCTAAGATGCTTGAAATCCCTCATGTTCACGTATTGGGATCTCAAAACCCTCGTGAAAAACATGGCGTTATCGCTTTTACAATAGATGATGTACATCCTCATGATGTAGCGACTATCCTTGATTCTAAAGGTATCTGTGTACGCTCTGGACATCATTGTGCACAACCTTTGGGCGCATTCTTTCACGTAGCTGCATCTACACGCCTCAGCATGTATTTATATACGCGTAAAGAAGATTTAGATGCATTCTTAGAAGTATTAAAAACTGTCCGTTCGGTAATGGGCTTTAAAGATTAGGAGACATTCACATGGAAATGGATCAATTGTATACGGAACTTATTTTGGAACATAATCAAGATAAGCGTAATAAACGTGAGTTAAGTGAATTTACTGCTTCCGAACATGGCCACAATCCAAGTTGTGGTGATGATTTGACGCTACAAATTGATGTACAAGATGGCATTATTAAAGATGCAGCTTACACAGGCTCTGGTTGTGCTATCAGCCAAGCTTCAGCATCCATGATGATTGATATTATCAAGGGTAAATCTGTAGAAGAAGCATTGCGTTTGGTAGAATTATTCTTGGGTATGATAAAAAAAGAGGTTACCGACGAATCTAAGCTTGAAGATTTGGAAGATGCTATGGCCTTACAAAATATTTCTAATATGCCTGCTCGTGTAAAATGTGCTGTATTAGCATGGCATACATTAAAAGAGGCTTTAAAGAAATAATTATGAATAAGACCATTATTTTTGACTTGGATGGAACCTTAACAGATTCAGAAGAAGGAATTTTGAAGAGTGTCACATATGCACTCGAATCCTTTGGATATGAAATTCCACCTCATGAAACATTGTTATTATTCTTAGGCCCTCCACTTGTAGATTCATTTCAAGAACACTGTGGCATGGCATTAGAAGAAGCAGAAAAAGTATATAAAAAGTTTGGTGAACGCTATGGTACTATTGGTAAATTCGAAAATCAATTGTATCCTAACATCATCGACCTATTGGACAAGGTTAAAAATGAACATTATACTGTGGCCTTGGCTACGGCTAAGCCAGAAGTTTATGCACGCGAGATTTTAGATCATTTTTCTATTACACAATACTTTGATGTCATTGTAGGAGCCAATTACAAAGAAGGCTTGGTTCATAAGAAAGAGATTCTACAAAAGGCTATCGAATTGTGTGGTAATCCATTAACTGATGATACGGGACGTCGTCTCGTATACATGGTAGGGGATAGAAAATACGATGTTGAGTCAGGCAATGAATTAGGTTGTATATCTATAGGTGTTACCTATGGATATGGTACCGAAACAGAGTTAAACGATGCAAATGCAGAATATCTTTGCGATGATGTAGATGATATTGTTATGACCTTGGACTTAGAGGAAATGCTTGTTCGTAGATAAGACTATTAATGTTTATATTAAAAGGCTAGAGATTCGTCTCTAGCCTTTTTGACGTAGTAAAAAGACCTTGTTCGTATTGAGCAAGGTCTTTTAGATTTTTCTTATGTTATTTTTTTAGGCCACTTTTTTTAGCTAATGATTTGATAACCTTAGCGCTTTGTTTTTTGAGTTTGCCCCCAGTTTGTTTTAATTGGATACGTGTACGGAATACACGACCAAGTGTTGTAATTTTGGTTTTGCGACGCGGTTTCATATCGCGTTCGTTACCAAAATCGCCACGTTGGACGGTGGTTGCTTTTACCTTTTCAGATCCAAATGATTGACGTAAGGATTTCATAAATTGTGTAAGTGGTAGAGTACGATTGAAGGCGAATAAATCAACTGCTACATAACCCAATTCCGGATACGCATGTAATGTGAAGTGAAATTGTTTTGCAATAGCAAGAACGACAATTTCATCATCCATAACTTGATAGTTAATTTCGTCTAATTCAATATCTGCTAACTCAAATGCAGCAGCTACACTTTCTTGTACGGCTGCAGCGGAAGAGAGGGATTCTTCATTGCAAGAGTATAAATCTAGTAATAATTGATGACCTAATGCATCTGCCATTGTAGCACCTTCTTTCGTACATACGTTATTATATCTTTAATATTATACATTGAATTCTTATATTAGTCTATTCATAGAAATATTTACGTACATACATTGATTTGTTGGACAATTCATGTAATAAATTTACGTATGTTGGTAATAGTCAAATAATAATTTATAAAAATTTGACTTTATATTTGACAATGGTCAAATAGTCAAATATAATAAAGCTATATTAAAAGAACAAAAAGACAAATTAAGAGATAAATTTATAAAGGGGTGTTATTATGAGCGTTATAGCCGATAAAATAGAAAAATTTATACTTAATAAATTAACAGAAGAACAAGAAAGATTGATTTTAAAGAGAAATGAGTTGGCCGATGAATTAGATTGTGCACCATCTCAGATTAGTTATGTATTGAGTACGCGTTTTTCTAATGAACGAGGATTTGATGTTGAATCTAGACGTGGATTAGGTGGATATATTAGAATTCGTAAGTTGCAACCAGAATCTTCTAATATGGTACCAGCAGTGACAACCTATCATATCTATGAAGGTCCAAATCGCGTGGAACGGTTAATCGATTTACGCGATGTTGATCAATCTTTATTTCAATTGTTACAAGATAATAAAATTACAAAGCGCGAGGCTCAAATGATGCATAATTCATTTGCCAGCATCATTGAACATGTAGATTATGAATCTAGAAATGATGCTATTCGCAATCTTTATGCATCCATGATAGAGACATTGCGGAAGGAGTGATGTCATATGAAATGCGATCATTGCCATACAAATGAAGCAACAGTGCATATGACAAATATCGTTAATAATCAAAAAACAGAACAACATTTATGTTCGTCCTGTGCTAATAAATTACAAAAAGATGGTAAGTTATCTCCATTTAGTTCTTTCGTAAATGATATTTGGGACAATGACTTTTTCTCCAATGATTTTTTCAAAAATATGGTGTACCCAGACCATATGTTGCAATCACAGCAGATGAAACGCTGTCCAAATTGTGGAAATACATTTGAAGATTTTAATCGATTTGGGAAATTTGGATGTCCTAGTTGTTACGAAACTTTTAAAAATCAGATTGCATCATTGGTTCAACGCATTCAAGGGTCAGTTGAATATGAAGGACGCGTACCAAACCAAGGGCATAATGTGTTTAAAGCACAATATGAAATTAAGCAATTACGACGTCAATTAGAAACGGCCATCGGTGATGAAAACTTTGAAGAAGCAGCTCAAATTAGAGATAAAATCAAAGCTTTAGAATCGAAGGTCGATAGTAAAGAGAATTGAGGAGGATAGTATGTTTGATAATATATTAGATGCAGCCCTTAGTAAATGGCTCCAACATACGCCATCCGATTCAGATCATATCGTTATTTCTAGTCGTATACGATTAGCTCGGAATTTCAGAGACACATTATTTACCAATAAAAATGATGGAGTCGCTCTACATCATGTTAATTCCATTGCACGTGGTTTGGTTACTACGTTAAAAAATTCCGACAATCAAGATTATTACTGTATTAGTCTTGATAAATTATCCGATACAGAGCGTGCTATTCTTGTGGAAAAACATTTGATTAGTCCTGTTATGGCTGAAAAAATGCCATATCGTAGCTTACTTGTATCCGATGACGCATCGGTAGCAATTATGGTTAATGAAGAGGACCATTTGCGCATACAAACTATGGAGGCGGGCCTGAATTTAATAGATGCTTTTCACCATGCAGAACGCATTGATAATGCTATTGATGAGAAGCAACCATTTGCATTTAATGAATCTTTTGGCTATTTAACTGCATGCCCAACGAATGTGGGTACCGGTTTACGCGCCTCTGTTATGCTTCATCTTCCTGCATTAGCAATGACTGGACGCATTAATCGTCTTGTTCGAAGTATTGTTCAGCTTGGCTATTCTGTGCGCGGTTTATATGGCGAAGGTTCTGACGCATTAGGTCATATGTATCAGGTGTCTAATCAACGTACGATGGGCATTAGCGAAGCCGATACCATTGAGCAATTGACGAAAATTGTAGAAGGTATCATAGCAGAAGAGCGAAAATGTCGCCAAACATTGGTGCACAATGATAAAGATGGTCTTGAAGATCATTTGTGGCGGTCCTATGGTATATTGCGATATGCAAGGTCTATAAGTGGTCAGGAGTCCCTAGAAAAATTAAGCGATGTTCAATTAGGTGTAGATTTAAATATCTTACCAGTATGGTCGAACGATAGTTTTAATGAGTTGGTGGCTATTACAAGACCTAATTTTTTACTTAAATATATGGGAAAAGATGAGATAAGTCCTCAAGAGTGCGATAATTATAGAGCAACAGTTATTAGAGAAAAACTTTCACAAAAACAATAAGTGATTTTCCTATTTTCTATGATATTTAAGAATACTATTCATGGAGATATTCCATTTTATATAGATTGATACAATGTACCTTCATTTCATGAATGAAGTTTATATAAAGAGCGCAAACTGAGGTTTGCGAACGAGGTAATACATATGATGCAACGATTTACAGATGATGCACAACGAGTGTTATCCTTCGCCCAAGAAGCGGCCTTAGAACTAGGGCATGACTATGTGGGAACGGAGCATGTACTCATCGGGCTCATAAAGGTTAAAAATGGTGTTGCCGCAAAGGCTCTTAATGAGCTTGGTCTCAGTGCAGAGACTATTATTGAAGATGTTGAAGAGCATATAGGACGAGGTAATAAGAAGGCTAGTTCCGTCTATATGACTCCTCGTGTAAAACATGTGCTAGAGTTAGCTGTTGAAGTGGCTAATCATATGAACCACAATTATGTGGGGACAGAACATATTCTATTAGGTCTGTTGAGCGATGGTGGTGGCGTAGCAGTAGGTATATTGCGCAATCATAATATTCGTGCAAATGATATTGTGGATACGATTCGAACAATTCTCGGCTCTTCTGACAGCGCTAGTCATAGTGCGGAAGATAGGAAAGATAATAGTTCATTAGGTGAACTTGCTGATTTTGGCACAGATTTAAATGAATTGGCTAAGCAAGGTAAAATTGACCCCGTTATTGGTCGGGATAAAGAGATAGCGAGGGTCATTCAAATTTTGAGCCGCCGCACTAAAAATAATCCGGTGCTTATCGGTGAACCAGGTGTAGGTAAAACGGCTATTGCAGAAGGGTTGGCTCAGCGCATCGTAAATGGTAATGTGCCAGAAATTCTGCGTAATAAGCGAATTATTTCATTGAGTATCAGTTCCATGCTAGCCGGTGCGAAATATCGTGGCGAATTTGAAGAACGATTGAAAAAAGCCATTGATGAAGTTCAAAAACATGACGATATGATTATATTCATCGATGAAATTCATACATTAGTTGGTGCTGGTGCCACTGAAGGCGCTATGGATGCAGCGAATATTTTAAAACCTGCATTGGCTCGCGGTGAGTTCCAAGTGGTTGGTGCTACGACTTTAGATGAATATAAAAAGCATATCGAAAAAGATGCTGCGCTAGAACGTAGATTTCAACCGGTTTTGGTCGGTGAACCTTCTGAGGAGGATGCACTCGAAATTCTAAAGGGTCTACGCGATCGATATGAGGCCTTTCATAAGGCAAAGATTACCGACGAGGCATTGGAAGCTGCGGTTTCACTATCCAGTCGTTATATTACGGATCGGTTCTTGCCGGATAAGGCTATCGATGTTGTCGATGAGGCGGCGTCCAAGGTGCGGATGAAAGTGTTTTCTGCCGCACCCGATGTGAAAGCATTGGAGACACAATTAGCAGATGTAAAAAAGGAAAAAGAAGCGGCTGTAACAGCTCAAGAGTTTGAGAAGGCGGCTGAGATGCGTGATGAAGAAAAGCGCATTGAAAAGGAAATCAACGATAAGAAAAAAGCGGCTAAGGAAAATAGCGATGCTAAGTTAGTTGTGACTGACGAAGATATCGCCTCTGTTGTAGCACAATGGACGGGGATTCCTGTTTCTAAAATCGTACAGGAAGAATCTGAATCATTATTACATCTAGAAGAAGAGCTTCATAAACGTGTCATTGGTCAAGATGAGGCTGTTGTGGCCGTTTCTAAGGCTGTTCGCCGCGCTAGAGCTGGTTTAAAAGATCCTAAACGTCCTATTGGGTCATTCTTATTCTTAGGACCTACTGGCGTTGGGAAAACCGAATTGGCTCGTGCCCTAGCTGTTGCCTTATTTGGTGATGAGACGGCGATGATTCGCCTAGATATGTCCGAATATATGGAAAAGCATACTGTATCGCGTTTAGTAGGTGCGCCTCCAGGCTATGTTGGCTATGAAGAAGGGGGACAATTAACTGATGCAGTTCGCCGCAAACCATATAGCGTAATTTTACTTGACGAAGTAGAAAAGGCTCATGCAGATTTCTTTAATATCTTATTGCAGGTTCTTGATGATGGTCGATTAACAGATAGTCAGGGTTGCACTGTTGATTTTAGAAATACTGTTATCATCATGACGAGTAATCTAGGTGCTAAAGCTCTGCGCAAGGATTCACCTGAACTAGGATTTTTAGCAGCTAAGAAGGCTGATAGCAACACTGAAGATGTTAGTGTTGTTAATTTTAAGGAAGCAAAAAAATCTGTTATGGATTCGGTAAAGCGCCATTTCCGTCCTGAATTTTTGAATCGTATCGATGAAATGATTGTATTCCATGCTTTAACGTCAAACGATTTAAAACAAATTGTTACAATTTTAATGGATACTGTAGTAAAACGTCTTGGTGATATGGGATTATCACTAGAAATTTCACCAGCTGCTATGGATTTGCTTGTGAAAGAAGGATCTGATTTCTCTATGGGCGCACGTCCATTGAAACGAGCTATTCAACGGTTAATTGAAGATCCTATATCAGATCTTATTTTACAAGGTAATGCTCCTGAAGGAGCTATCATCAAGGCCGATGTAGAAGATGAACACATTGTGGTAAAAGCTTCTAATTAACTGGGAATAGATATTATTTTCATACAGTCTTTTATGTAAAATTTAATGTCAAAATGGTATACTATTAGTGATAATAGTTGACCGTAGTATAAATTATGCACAAAAGGTCATGAGTGAATTATTATTCATGACCTTTTACTTTTCATGGGGGTTGTATGGCAAAGGTAAAAACAGTTTTCTTTTGTAATAATTGTGGTGCTGAATCTGCCAAGTGGATGGGAAAGTGTCCTCAATGCGGTGAATGGAATACACTGGTTGAAGAAGTGGTGAAAGACACTAAACACAGCCGTACACCATCTGTGCGTGGGGTGGGCACCAATACGACTAAACCCGTGGCATTGCCAGATATTGAAATGTCAGCTGTGTCTAGAATTCCTACGACCTATAAGGAGATAGATAGAGTGCTTGGTGGCGGTATTGTGCCTGGTGCATTAATGTTATTAGGTGGTGACCCTGGTATTGGTAAATCAACATTGCTTTTACAAGTTTCTCAAAAGGTGGCCGATACAGTTGGTACTGTTTTATATGCATCTGGCGAAGAATCACAATTACAATTAAAATTGAGAGCGGAACGATTACATATTAATAGCGAACGATTACATGTGATAGCCGATACAGATTTAGACCATATTCTTGAGGTCGCATTAGATCAAAAACCATCATTACTGGTCATCGACTCCATACAAACAATGTTTACTGCAGATATCGAGGCCGCACCTGGTAGTGTTAGTCAAGTCCGTGAGTGTACATCGCGTTTATTACGGTTTTGTAAAGAACAGAATATTCCGACCATTATCATTGGTCATGTAACAAAGGAAGGCAATATTGCAGGCCCTCGTATGCTTGAACATATGGTGGATGTAGTACTCTATTTTGAAGGGGAACGTTCCTATCAGTTCCGTATATTACGAGCCATCAAAAATCGTTTTGGTTCCACATCGGAAACCGGTATTTTTACCATGATAGAAGATGGTTTAGCAGAGCTGGCTAATCCGTCGGCGTCCTTGTTAGCTGAACGAGCTGATGATGAAAGTGGTAGTGCGGTCATGATTTATCTTGAAGGGGTTCGTCCCATTCTGGTAGAGGTTCAAAGTTTGGTAGCTACTACAGCCTTTGGAATGCCAAGGCGTACGGCTATTGGCTATGATTTGAATCGTCTAATTGTGCTACTAGCAGTATTGGAAAAACGCTGCGGCTTTACGTTGGGCAATAAGGATGTCTACGTCAATGTAATCGGTGGGTTAAAGGTTAATGAACCGGCTTGTGATTTATCGATGGCCGTTGCCATTGTATCCAATTTAAAAAATCGCGTAGTGCCTCATGATATGGTGATTCTTGGAGAGGTTGGATTGACCGGTAATGTTCGTAGTATCCCACGCATAGAACAACGAATTAATGAAGCTAAGAAATTGGGCTTTACAAAGTTTATTATCCCAGAAGGAAACTATAAGCAAATTAAGCACGTTGATAAGTCTATTCAAATCCGTGGTGTTACGTCAATTGCACAAGCGATGCAACTCGCATTTTCTTAATACATGTTATAGTTCATAGAAGGCTAATTCATTGAGTATAAACTCTATGGTATTCGAAGGAGGTGATGCCATGATTTATGGCATTTTACGGTATGTGATTGCTATCCTTATCGGCACGGCCGCATACGTAGGTATGGACAATTTAGCCCCTATTATTGATCCTTATTTAGTATCGCAATTTGCAAGCTTTGGAGATATGTCGCTCACTGTAGCACGTATTTCAGTTATTGTGCTTGGTACGATAATTGGTATTTTAATAGGTTATTTTATTTCGTCCTTTATTTTAAAACAAGGTTTAGTCATTGCTAGACGATTGGAACGGGTATTAACACATATTCCTAACCAAGAATTGATTGCAGGCACCATTGGTTTATTATTTGGTCTTATTATTGCTAATTTAATTGGTGCAGCATTCAATCAGGTTCCTATCATTGGACCGTATATTTCAATCATCTTAAGTGCCATTTTTGGCTATAGCGGTGTACGTTTGATGGCCCGTAAGGGACCTGAAATGTATCTTAACTATTTAAAGCAATGGAAACGCAGTGAAGCGGGGACTAAAAAAAGTAGAGGCTTCAACATGTTTGGATCTCACAAGTCCAGTGACTCAAATTCAACTGCAAAGTTATTAGATACTTCTGTTATTATTGATGGGCGTATTAAGGAGCTGTGCGCTACTGGGTTTATTGATGGCCCATTGGTAGTTCCTGTCTTTGTTTTAAATGAGTTACAAATTATTTCCGACTCCGCAGATGCGATGAAACGAAATCGTGGCCGTCGTGGGTTAGATATTTTAAAAGAAATGCAGGATGCAAAACTTGTATCTATTGAAATTGTAGAAGATGACTATGATGATCTACACGAAGTTGATTCTAAATTGATGCGATTAGCTTTAGAGAAACAATGGAAGCTTATGACCAATGATTTTAATCTCAATAAGGTGGCTCGCGTACAAGGCATTAAGGTTTTAAATTTAAACGAATTAGCCAATGTATTAAAACCGGCCCTAATTGCAGGTGAATGGATTCGCGTACAAGTAATGAAGGAAGGTAAAGAGGTTCAACAAGGCGTTGCTTACTTAGACGATGGTACAATGATTGTCGTAGAAGATGGTCGTCCGTATGTAGGTCAAGAGGTTGAGGTTATGGTTACATCCATTTTACAAACCAGTGCAGGTCGTATGATTTTTGCGCGTGTAGATGGAGGTAAGCATGAGTGAGGTTAGCTGTATTGTATTAGCTGCCGGCGCAGGTCGCCGGATGGGTCATGATGAGAACAAAATCTTCATTAAACTTGGCAATAAATCGATTATTCAATGGACGTTAAGTCATATTGAACAAGTTAAAGCAGTGAGTGAAGTCATTCTCGTTGTTGCTGATGGCGAAGCAGCCTATATGAAGCAGCATATTGCATCATTAGGGCTTTCAAAATCAATTAAGATTATCACAGGTGGCAAAGAGCGGCAAGATTCTGTATATGCAGGTTTACAAGCGGTTAGCGATGATATGGATATTGTCCTCGTTCACGATGGAGCTAGACCTTTAGCAAAGCCAGAGTTATTTGAACGTGTCATTGAAGAGGCTAAGACTCATGGTGCTGTGACTATAGGCGTACCATCTACAGATACGATTAAGCGTGTTGATATCGATGGACAGGTTTTAGAAACATTGAATCGTAACGAGTTGATGAATATTCAAACACCACAAGGTTTTCTAAAAGATATATTCAAAGAAGCTCAGGAAACGGCTAAGCGTGATGCTTATTTGGGAACGGACGACGTGTCCTTAGTTGAATATATCGGTAAAGATGTGTACATTTTAGATGGCGAGTATGAGAACATCAAGGTTACCACACCAAACGATATAGCGGTGGCTAAACGGTATTTAGGAATCAAGGAGCAACAGATGCGCGTAGGTTTTGGATATGATATTCATCGATTGAAGGAAGGAAGACCTTGTATTTTGGGCGGTGTTCATATCGAATCACCGGTTGGCCCCGATGGTCATTCCGATGCAGATGTATTGATTCATGCGTTGATGGATGCCTTACTTGGTGCTGCTGGTTTAAAGGATATCGGCTACTATTTTCCACCAGAAGATGATGCATATAAAGGGATTTCTAGCATGATTTTATTAAAACATGTGAATTCCTTGTTGAAAGAAAGAGGTTTAGAAGCCTATAATATAGATATTATGGTTATTTCTGAAACGCCAAAATTAAAGCCACACATCGATACGATGAAGGCTAATTTACAATCTGTTTTAGAAATTCCATTAGATCGCATTAGTATTAAGGCTACTACCAATGAAATGCTTGGTGCCATCGGGCGCCGTGAAGGTATTGCAGCACAGGCAGTAGTTTCCGTATATGAAGGAGAGGTTTAATTATGAAGGTACGTTTTGCGCCAAGTCCAACAGGTCCATTTCATATTGGCGGTGCTCGATCCGCTTTGTTCAACTGGCTATTAGCACGTAAGGAAAAAGGTACGTTTGTACTTCGCATTGAGGATACAGATTTATCTCGTTCTACTCGTGAAAGTGAAGAAAATATTAAAGCATCTTTACAATGGCTCGGTATGAATTGGGATGAAGGCATCGACGTAGGTGGTGAAAATGGCCCTTATCGTCAAACAGAACGTCTTGATTTGTATAAAGAAGTAACACAACGCCTACTTGATGAAGATAAAGCGTATGAATGCTTCTGTACAGCTGAAGAGCTTGATGAAGTACGTCAGGCGCAAATGGAACGCGGTGAAACCCCTAAATATAATGGTCATTGTTGCCATCTTACAGAAGAAGAAAAAGAAAAATATCGTGCAGAAGGTAGAAAACCAACTATCCGTCTTCGCGTACCTTTGAATAAAACCTATGCATTCGATGATATGGTTCGTGGTCATGTATCCTTCGAGTCCAATGGTGTAGGTGACTTTGTAATCGTAAAATCCGATGGTATCCCTGTATATAACTTTGCCGTTGTAATGGATGACCACATGATGAAAATCACTCACGTTATTCGTGCGGAAGAACATTTATCCAACACACCTCGTCAAATGGCTATCTACGAAGCACTTGGTTGGGAAATTCCTATATTTGGTCATATCTCCTTGATTCTTGGCAAAGATTATAAGAAGATGTCTAAACGTCATGGTGCTACATCTGTTGATCAATATAAGCAATTGGGCTACTTGCCAGAAGCATTAGTAAACTTCTTGGCACTTCTTGGTTGGGCTCCAGAAGGTGAAGAAGAATTCTTTACACAAGATGAATTGATTCAAGCCTTCTCCATGGATCGCGTTGCTAAGAACCCAGCTGTATTTGATATCGATAAATTAAATCACATCAATTTCCATTATATGAAAAACTTGAGCGATGAAGAATTATTCCGCCTTTGCTTGCCACATTTAAAAGAAGTTGGTTTAGCTCCAGATAGCTTGAATCAATCTGATATTGATTGGTTAACATTACTTTGTTCTACATTCCGTGATCATATTAGCTTTGGTGCTCAAATTAAAGATCATGTAGGCATGTTCATGGGGGAAACAGTATTCCTCGAAGAAGGTCATGAAGAAGAGTTAAAGGCAGTGCTTAACGAAGAATCTGCGCCAACTGTATTGAATGCTTTCAAAGAAAAATTAGCAGACATGGAAGAAGTTACACCAGAAGTCGTTAAAAAGGCTATCAAGGCTGTTATGAAAGAAACTGCTTTGAAAGGTAAATTTGTATTCATGCCATTGCGTGTTGCCTTGACTGGTCAAATGCATGGTCCTGACTTAAACAATATTGTTACATTACTTGGTAAAGAAAAATGCTTACATCATTTAGACAATGTAGGTGCTTTAACTAAATAATAGAACTATTGAAAGGCTCTCATACCTATGGTGTGAGGGCCTTTGTTGTATATAATGTACAGATTTGCTATAATTATCGGCGTATTTTATTTTGATTTTTATGAAAGTGAGTGTTTTGATGAGTTTAATTCGATCTATTAACCATCTCTTCAATAGCTATCTATCTTGGATAGTTTTATTGATGGCCGTATTAGCTTATATGCTACCGACATTTTTTGCATGGATGACGCCATATGTGGCATATATGTTACAATTTGTTATGTTTGCCATGGGTTTAACGTTAACAGCACAAGTATTCCTTGATGTATTCAAACAACCAATGAAGGTTATCCTCGTATCTGTCATTCAATTTTTATGGATGCCTTTAGCAGGCTTTTTAGTAGCTCTTATTTTTAACTTTCCGCCAGAAATCGGTATTGGTTTCATCTTGTTAGGTGCATGTCCAGGTGGTACGGCTTCTAATGTCATGACATTCCTCGCTAATGGCAATGTGCCATTGTCCGTATCTGCTACAACTGTATCTACCTTGTTGGCTCCGATTTTAACACCATTATTCGTAGTATTGTACGCAGGTGCTACATCATCCATTGAAATTCAATTTATGCCGATGTTTATATCCATCGTTAAAATCGTATTGGTTCCAATCATTTTAGGTATTGTATTGAATTACTTTATTGGATCTAAAATTGAACCTGTTAAATCTGTATGTCCTACCATAGCAGCTATTGCAGTATTACTTATCTTGGCAGCCGTAACAGCGGTTAACCAAAAACAAATTGCTGAAACAGGTCTCATCATCTTTGTAGCTTGTTTAGTACAGAATTTGAGTGGCTACGTTGTTACATTCTTTATTTGTAAAATTCTTAACGTTGATGTATCATCTCGCCGTGCTATGCAAATTGAAGTGGCTATGCAAAACTCTGCATTATCCGTTTCACTAGCGATGAAACATTTCACACCTCAAGCAGCGGTAGCTGGTGCTGTTTTCTCGATTATTCATAATTTTACAGGCTCTATTTTTGCCGGTATTTGCCGCAAACATGATGATAAAGAGAAGTTAGAACAAGCTTAGTCATTAACTTATTAGGTAAATCGTTCTAATAACTTATAATTGATAATATATTTCAATAAAATATACAGTTAAACCTCCATTTTCATAATCCTTAATATGTTTAATTCCCTTGATAAAGGAGCATATTCAATGGTTTTAAAGATGGAGGTTTTTCTTGTAATTATTGACATTATATAGCATTATTGGTAAAATTATTTTATATCTTAATATAGGTATACATTAAAAGCTAAGATTGAAAGAAGTACTCTACAACTAACTTTTTAGCGAGAACCGATGGTGGGAGGGTTTAAGGATAGGTAGACGAAATGCATTCATGAGCTGATATTCCGATTATAGGTAGGTTTGTCCGGTGACGCGCCGTTATGCGATGAGTGGGTACCACATTGGTACCTAACAGAGTGGAACCGCGGACCATCGTCTCTGTATGAGATGAGGGTTCTTTTTTATTTTTCGAATATGGAGGCATCAGTATCGATGAGAGAAATTACAGTTTATAATACAATGACGCGCCAAAAAGAGGTATTTACTCCTGTAACACCAGGTGAAGCAAAGATGTATGTTTGTGGTGTGACACCATATAATCATCCTCATATTGGTAATGCTCGTCCTTTTGTAACGTGGGATGTAATTCGTCGCTACATGAAACATGTAGGATATAAAGTAACGTATGTACAAAACTTCACTGATGTAGACGACAAGATTATTAATACATCTAATGGTGAAGGCGTGGCATGGGACGTAATTGCTAATCGTTATATCGATAGCTATTTTGAAGTAATGGATGCACTCGGCGTAGAACGTGCCGATGTATACCCACGCGTATCTACTCATATCCCTGATATCCTTAAGATGATTGAGACTCTTATCGATAAGGGTTATGCTTATGAGCTAGATGGCGATGTGTATTTTAGCGTAGAAAAATTTGATCATTATGGTGAATTGTCTGGTCGTACATTAGATGATATGGAAGCAGGCGCTCGTATTGAAGTAGATGGTCGTAAAAAGAACCCTATGGACTTTGCACTTTGGAAAGCTGCTAAACCATGTGAACCATTCTGGGAAAGTCCTTGGGGCAACGGTCGTCCAGGTTGGCATATTGAATGTTCCGCTATGAGCCAAAAATATTTAGGCGAAGAATTTGATTTCCATGGTGGTGGTAGTGATTTGATTTTCCCTCATCATGAGAATGAAATTGCTCAATCTGAAGGCTGTTCTGGACATCATCCTTCTGTAAAATACTGGTTGCATAATGGATTCATTACGATTAATTCTGAAAAAATGTCCAAATCCTTGAACAATTTCTTCTTGGTAAAAGATATTTTAGAACAATATAGTCCAGATGCATTGCGCTACTTCTTGTTGAGTACACATTATCGTAGCCCATTGGATTTCTCCGATGAACGTTTAGAAGAAGCTAACAAATCTTTGGAACGATTAGGCACTGCTATCGAAAATCTTTTATATCTTGAAAAATGTGAAGCTGGCCCTTGTGACGATGCTCAACGTTTATTAGAAAAAGCTAAAGAATATGAAGAAGAATTCGAAGCTGCTATGAGCGATGATTTTAATACTGCATTAGCTACATCTAGTATGTTTGGTCTTGCTAAGGAAATTAATATTTACTATCAAGTTGTAACAGGTAGAGAAGGCGTTGTTTGCCAAGATGCTATCGCAGAGGTAAAACGTATCTTCAAATTTATGACAGAGGTCATTGGCGTATTAGAAAAAGCTTGGGAAGGTAATACTGGTGCTGACGCAGCTGAATACGAACAATTGATGGATGTTATTCTCTCTGTTCGTCAAGCATGCCGTGAACAAAAGCAATGGGCTCTTGCGGATTGCATTCGCGATCGTTTAGCTGAAATTGGTATTACTATTGAAGATTCCCCTACAGGAGCACGGTGGAAAAAGCGTGAAATTTAAGCAATTTCAATTTCTGAAACAGGAAGCTATTAAAAAATTAATACTCTTAGATACGGAGGACCATTCTTTTGTATCTAAACCAGCATCTGAAGTATTAGCTTCAGATGCTGTTATGTTGGCCTATATTGGTGATGCTGTGTATTCTATGTACATTAGACAACGTGTTGTAGAAATGAGTATTTCAAAGGTTCAGATTCTACATACATTGGTAACCGAATTTATTTGTGCAAAATCTCAGTCAAAAGTATTGGAACAATTAGAATCAATGTTTACAGAGGATGAACAAACAATTGCTAGACGAGCTCGAAATAGTAATGTCAATGTACCTAAGAGTAGTTCTGTACGGGAATATCGAAATAGTACCGCCTTTGAAGCAGTCCTTGGTTTCTTATATGAAACAGGTCAGCAGGATCGACTTAATGAATTGATGAAAGAGGCCTATTCTATTACATTAAGAGGACTTTCACATGGATAATTATATTGTAGGCAGAAATGCCGTAAAGGAAGCATTAAAAGCAGGCCGTTCTATACAACGCATTTTAGTGAGTGACGATAAAATTAAAACGGGTTTATCTGACATCGTGGGTCTAGCGAAATCCAAGGGGGTAGAGGTTCGTCCCACACCTGTTAAACAGATGAATCGATATGAAACGGATGTACCTCATCAAGGTGTTATTGCATTTGTTAATGCTGTAGAATTCAAAGACCTTGGAGAAGTACTGCAAGAGTCGAATCATGAGAATCCATTGCTTATCTTAACGGATGGTGTAGAGGATCCTCATAATATGGGGGCTATTATCCGGACCGCTGAATGTGTGGGAGCTACTGCGGTTTTAATTCCCAAACGTCATAATGCACCAATTAACGCAACGGTTGCCAAAACATCTGCTGGGGCAGTGGAACAAATTCCCCTTGTTCAAGTTGGCAATGTTACACAAACGATTAAACAGCTTCAAAAGCAAGGATTTTGGGTTCTTGGTGCTCATATGGAAGGTGACCGTACCTTGTATGAAGCCGATTTAACTATACCTACCGTCCTTGTTATTGGAAATGAAGGTAAGGGGATTAGCCGTGTTGTAAAAGAAGCTTGTGATTTCCTAGTTACTATCCCTATGTATGGTAATTTAAATTCTTTAAATGCATCTGTAGCAGCTGCTATTCTCATGTATGAAGCAGTTCGACAACGGACTATGAAGGTAAAATAGAGGTGCTACATGTTAAAGGATATTTTAATCGTCGATGGGTATAATGTCATCTTCGCATGGCAAAGTTTAAAAAAACTGGCTAATGAATCCTTGGAACACGCTCGAATGGAATTACGTAATCAGCTTTTAAACTATGGTAAATTTAAAGGCTATGAGGTTATACTCGTGTTTGATGGTAAATATACTAAGTCGATAGCGAGTATCGAAGAAATCACTAAAGGGTTTATAGAAGTATATACCGATGATGGTGAAACGGCAGATTCTTTTATTGAACGAGAAGTATTCTTGCGTCAAGGTAAGTATACTAATGTATACGTCGTTACTTCTGACGGGGCTGAACAAAATCAAATATTAGGCTCTGGTGGACTTCGGATTCCAGCAAGAGAATTGCAAAATGATATGCGTCTTGCCAAGCAAGAGGAACGCTTGCAATATACACATAAACATCATCGTGACCAAATGGTACTCAGGAGAAATGAGGTATATGACCACTTAGATCCCGATGTAGCTAAAAAATTAGAAGCTATACGGAGAGGTACAAAGTAAGCACAACAGATAGACCTGCTGTAGTAGTATGAAGTATATTCTATTTCATAAATATTGCAGAACATATATAATTCAAGTATAATAACATATATTGGTATTTCTACAATATGTGATTGTATGGAGGACCTATGAACAATTTTCATATGCAACAGTCCGATTACAATTTCAAAGAAATGACTGATGAGCAAGTTGTGGTCATAGCTCAACAAGAGCAAAATGAGTTTGCAATCGACTATATAGTCAATAAATATAAAAATTTTGTGCGCGCTAAGGCGCGTACCTATTTTCTTGTAGGTGCCGATCGAGATGATATCATTCAAGAAGGCATGATTGGCTTGTATAAGGCTACTCGTGATTTTAGACATGATAAATTAGCCTCTTTTCGGGCCTTTGCAGAACTATGTATTACACGGCAAATTATTACGGCCATAAAATCTGCGACGCGTCAAAAGCACGCACCACTCAATTCTTATATTTCTTTAAATAAACCTGTGTATACAGAAGAGTCTGAACGGACCTTGTTAGAAATGCTGTCATCAGCACGAAGTACAAATCCAGAAGACCTCATTATTAGCCAAGAAGAGCTAGATGATATAGAAAAAAACATAGGACATATTTTAAGTGATTTAGAGTGGCAAGTGTTAGAAGGCTATTTAGATGGTAAATCATATCAGGAGATGGCAAAAGGTACTGATCGTAGCATCAAGTCGATTGATAATGCTTTACAAAGGGTTAAACGTAAATTAGAGAAGTTTTTGGAACATCGTGTATTAGATGCTCCTACACAGGAAGGATGACTATTGTGACAAATTTTTTGATGGTTTTAGAAATCATTGTGTCCATTTTATTGATTGTTGTTGTAATTGCTCAAACTAGTAAGAGTTCTGGTATGGGCGGCGCTGTTTCTGGTGCGGCAGATTCTACATTCGGCGGTAAAGAACGCGGCTTAGATGGGTTCTTATCTCGCTGTACAATCATTTTAGGTATTATCTTTGCTGTATTGAGCTTAGTTCTAGGGGCAATGATTAACCAATTCTAATTTGAAAGCCTGCCTAGCAGGCTTTTCTTTTTTTCAGCATATATAAATATTATGCAAAGGAGGTGTTTATATGAAAGAAAAAGTGTTAGCGTTTTATAAATCTATTTATCCCCATACGTATCATATCGATGATGCTGCTATGGATTGTCATATTAAGGGCGGCCGTGAATTGGATGCCTTTATGGATGCTGCTAGAGAACTATTAAAAGAGGGGCGTTTGAGCTTTATACGAAAAGATGTATATGCCTATAATAATGATACAGAATTTATTGAAGGAATTTACAAGGGATATAGAAAATCCTTTGGATTTGTTATTACTGCTCCTGATGAAGAGGATGTGTATATAGCAGAACAAAATAAGGGCACTGCTATGCATAATGATAAGGTTCGGGTACGTATTATCACATCTCGTGATTCACGCCATAAACGAGAAGGTGTTATAACTGAAGTCATAGAACAAGCTAATGAAACTGTTGTAGGTACCTATGACAGACAGCATTCCTTTGGATTTGTCATCCCTGATGATGAACGGTTGGGAACAGATATTTACGTTGACTTACATAATACCCTAGATGCTCGCAGTGGCGCTAAGGTTCTCGTAAAAATCATCAAATGGCCAGAAGGCGATAAGAAACCAGAAGGTGTCATTACAGAAGTATTAGGCTATAAAGGTGACGTAGGCCTTGATATTAACTGTATTATGGCTAATTATGACTTGCCATTTTCCTTTCCAGAAGATGTTGTGAAAGCGAGTCAACATATCAACACAACCATTACAGATGATCCTAAACGTTGGGACTTACGCGACGTGCCAATGGTTACCATCGATGGAGAAGATGCAAAGGACCTTGATGATGCTGTGAGTGGTCGTAAACTCGATAATGGTAACTATGAACTAGGTGTACATATTGCCGATGTAAGCCACTATGTAGTGTCGCAAAAGGCTATCGATAGAGAGGCCTATAAACGCGGTACATCTGTCTATCTAGTAGACAGAGTTATCCCTATGTTACCAGAGGTACTATCCAATGGTATCTGTAGCTTAAACGCTGGCGAAGATCGGTATGCCATGACTTGTATGATGGAAATTGATACAAATGGTAAGGTTGTTAATTATCGGATTCAACCATCTATCATCCATGTGAATCGCCGTTGCAGTTATAAAGAGATTTATAAAGCATTAACCGAAGATATTATTCCTGATGACTTGGCACCTCTTATGCCGATGATTCACAATTTATCCGACATCGCAAAAACTTTAAATGATATGCGCCGTCGTCGTGGTGCACTGGATTTTGATTTCCCTGAATATAAGGTGCTTTTAGATACAGAAGGCACACCATTGCGCATTGTACGTCGCGACCGGACATTAGCGGAACGACTTATTGAAGAATGTATGCTTATAGCTAATGAAACGGTAGCCACTCATCTAAAGAATACAAACCGTACGAGTGTATATCGTATCCATGAAACACCGAGCGAAGAAAAGATGAGTATGTATCAAAAGGTACTCAATTATTTAGGTCAAGATATTCGATTACATCTTGATGAATTAGAGCCACGCGTGTTCCAACATATTTTAGATGCTGTTAAGGGCACGGATATTGAACAAGTGGCTCAAATCATGACATTGCGTTCCATGCAACAAGCTAAATATAGCATCGATAATGCAGGTCATTTTGGGTTGGCGTCGAAATGCTACACACACTTTACATCGCCTATTAGACGATATCCAGATCTCATGGTACATCGCTTATTAAAAGCTGATATGGGATGGCCTGATGGATATGCAAACCGCGATACTAAAACAGAATTTTTAGAACGTGCGGCTGTCCATTCTTCAGAACGTGAACAAGTGGCTGTAGCTGCTGAGCGCGATACAGTCGATTTAAAGAAAACCCAATATATGGTTCCATTTATTGGCGAAGTCTTTGAGGGTAAAATATCTAGCATCACATCCTTTGGTATGTTTGTAGAGTTAGATAATGGTATCGATGGTCTTGTTCATATGAACATGATGACTGATGATTACTATTTTTACGATGAAGAACATTTCCTATTAGTTGGCAAGCGCACGGGTCAAATCTATCATTTAGGTGATACGGTAACGGTGACATTGGTGAAAGCTGATGTAGAAAAACGTCAAATCGATTTCGTACTCGGCGAAGTGGATAATCTTATGAGAATTCAAGAAATGATGAAGAATTCCGAAGATTATGTAGGGGTAAGAGAAAAGAAACCGTTTGGGCGTTCTGGTATCTCTAAACAATCTAAACGAAAAGGCAAGGGACATAGCAAGTCTTCTAAACGAAGAGAACGATATTCTGGCTTATCTAGTGTTACAAAGCATAAAAAGGGACGCAAAGACCATAAAGCGTCTAAGAAAAAAGTAAAGAAACGTAAACGATAATAAAAATATTAATACCTATTGTGAGGTGACTATGGCAAAGAAAGATGCTCCATCATTAATTGCAGATAACCGCAAGGCACGTCATGATTTTAATATTCATGAAACCTATGAAGCGGGCATCGCATTGACGGGAACAGAGATTAAATCAATTCGCCAAGGTAAATTAAATCTTAAGGATAGCTTTATCCGCATTGATAAGGGCGAAATGCTTCTCTACGGTGTTCATATCAGTCCTTATGAACAGGGCAATCGCTTTAATCATGAGCCTGAGCGAACACGTAAACTATTGATGCATAAATCGGAAATAAAAAAATTATTCCAACAAGTGAAAGAAAAGGGATTCTCCTTGATTCCGTTGAACTTTCATTTTAGCCGTGGCTATGTGAAGGTAACGGTTGGTCTTGTAACAGGCAAAAAATTGTACGATAAACGCCAAGATATGGCAGAACGCGATGCAAAACGGGACATTGCTAAGCGTTTAAAGGAACAACAAAAATACTGATATATAATAGGAGGATGTTTAGTGGAAGTTAATCAATACTTTTATAGTTTGGCAAAAATATCAGCTCAAAAAGCAGCTGAAAACGGAGTACATGTAGATCCTAAATTTATATATACTCAATGGTACATTGAAACAGGTGGGTTTACATCTCAACTACAAGCAACACATCATAATCTAGGTGGTGTTACAGCATCAGATGGCAGCTGGAGACATTTTACGGATTTTATTGATTTTGCAAACTATTTTGGTAATTACTTGACATACTATAGAGAAGATGGCATGACAAATGCTACATCTCTGTATTCGTATATCAATGCCTTGTACAATGGCGGATACTTTACAGCAGATTTTAATTCTTATTATGGCTCTGTATTACAAGTGTTTAATACAATCAATTTCTAAATATGGTTAAGGGACTGTTTTACAGTCCCTTATTTTTATGCATATTGTTAACTTAATACAAAATATAAGTTGATAAAAATCACACATTTTCTTATAATGTAAACAAAGTGTGATTTATATAGTTGACAATGTAAGTACATGAAGAGGTGAATACTATGAGTCAAATTCGTCAAATCACAGAAATCGGTATTTTAACTGCTATGATTACTATCTTGGGAGCTATCAAGATTCCTAATCTTGTGCCGGGCATTGAGTTCCAGTTATCAGCGCCTCTAGCGGTGGCAATTTGTGCGGCATTTGGGTTTAAAAAGTATATCATCAGTGGTTGTTTATCCAGTCTTATTGGGTTGGCATTGGGAACACAAAATTTTCTAAGTGTTGCTATTGCTATGCAGTTTAGATTAGTTGTGGGTTTCTTATTGTGGATTTGCAAAAATCATATGCTTGGTGTAATCCTAAGCGGTCCTATTGCTTCGACGGTAGCTCGATTAACTCTATCCGTCTATGTTGGTAAAGGAGCTCTAGCTATGGTTATGCTCGCAGTACCAGGTATGATTTTTACTGCTGTTGTAGCGCCAATTATGACTGCTGTATTTAAAAAGGTTATATCCGCTGCTACGCATAGTGTACCTCGAAAGGTCGTGCGATGATGGGGTTATACAGTATTCGCATGCGTGGTGCAGAAGGGGGACCTCATGAAGAAGGGGGCCGTCATATATCAGGTGCTGAACGCATTGTAGAGGAAAGTGATTTAGAATCTGTAGCGGCCTCTTTAATTCATCGTGCATTGCATCATAGTAAAGGCAAGTCAGATTTTATAAATATTCGTATAGATGCGGTTCATGATGAAGATATTGCTTACGTTGATTGTATCGCTATTGATGAACATCAGACTGAGTCTGTAAAAGAATCGCATGAATTAGCAAAAGATTTATTACAGTCAGTAGTGTCGCATAAGGCCGTAGAACATGCTTTCACAGAACTAGGACAATTGCCCGGAAATATGCGTGGTGCTATTCTGATGGATGCCAATACAGGTGTGCGATTGGATCAAGATACTATGCGCGGTGTTCGCGTAAGTCATATGGATGCGTGTGGCAACGAAACAAGATCTATGAATGTGCATATGCGTGAAGCACTAGTACTAGCCACAAAGGTGCAGTCATGTCCTGGTATTGTAGGTGAACTTTGTTGGTCCGACGATCCAGATTATACAGTTGGGTATGTAGCATGTAATGGCATATATCATCGCATTCCGAATATGAAAGAAATGGGAAATCCTATCGGGGGCCGTGTATTTTTTGTAGATACCAATAGGCCTATTCGTGAAATTGTTGATTATTTAGAGAATACAACAGTATTGGTACGGTGGTAGCATGGATTATTATCAAGACTTTCAAAAAAAACTAGAGACTAAGGAGCAAGAACAAAATAAAAGAACGATTAAGACCTACGAGCCCTTAGATGCAGTACGTGTAAAACGCAATGATAGTGAGTATATCATGATGGCATCTAATAATTATTTGGGACTTACTCATGATGCTCGAGTACAACAAGCGGCTATGCAAGCAATTCAACGATATGGCACCGGCTCTGGTGGTGCTAGACTTACATCAGGATCGTTTCCATTGTTTAAGGAATTAGAAATCGCTATAGCCAATTTTAAAGGAACAGAACAGTCACTTGTGTTTAATACAGGTTATATGGCTAATGTTGGTACGATTACGGCCTTAATGAACAAGCATAGCGTCATCATTAGTGATGAATTAAACCATGCTAGTATCATCGATGGGTGTCGCCTCAGTGGAGCTCATATTGAGCGGTATAAACATAAAGATGTAGAACATGCTGAATACATTCTTAAGAATTATAAATCTGCGTATAAAATGATCATTACTGATGGTGTATTTAGTATGGATGGAGATATTGCACCATTAGATAAGCTGTATGAGTTAAGTAAGGAATATAATGCTCTTCTTATGGTAGATGATGCGCATGCGACCGGTGTCATCGGAAATGGGCGAGGTACGGCTCATCATTTTGGTCTTACCGATGTAGATGTACAGCTTGGTACCTTGAGCAAGGCCTTAGGTTCTGTTGGCGGCTACGTGGCAGGGCGTAAGGAATTGATAGAATACCTGATTAATTATAGTCGTAGCTTTATATTTTCTACAGCTTTGTCCCCGGCGGATATCGGTGCGGCTTTAGAGGCCCTACGAATTGTACGAGATGAACCATCTGTGGTCGATACATTACGTGATAATACTGTGTATATGGCACATAAATTACAGGCCATGGGCATTGATTGTGATGATGAAACCCCGATATTCCCGATTGTAGTAGGCGAGAATGATCGAGCCTTAACATTGGCCCGTGAGTTAGAAGAACGAGGGATTATTATTACTGCTATTCGACCTCCTACGATTCCTGTTGGTGAAAGTCGCCTACGCATGACGGTGACTGCTGCTCATAGCAAACAACAACTTGATTATGTCGCAAAAACGCTACATGAATTACTAGTTGACATGAATATACATTAGGGGTATGATAGATAAACCAACAAACCCATGGGGATGTAAAGGTTTCGACAGGGGCGAGTGTGGTATAGATAGCGAGTCGGCGTTCCATTGGGCC